>Ga0255118_1000145_pt1 | contig 19052 bp, 29 predicted proteins | sample Law_Atlam_RepB_8_2_FD_188584 | JGI IMG/M metagenome (GOLD analysis project Ga0255118, IMG submission 188584) | Freshwater microbial communities from St. Lawrence River, New York, United States - Law_Atlam_RepB_8h | ecosystem: Environmental > Aquatic > Freshwater > River | place: USA: New York... | reverse complement strand
CAAATGAGGTGTCGGAGCTGAAGACTCCGTTCAAGGGCAAGACATACTACCATAAGTATACAGACGCTCAGATCGAGAGCACAAGACAGCTACTCCTACACTGGCATAAGAAGTACGGGATACCAATCACTTACGACCCGGCTATATGGGAGATAAATAAGAACGCACTTGCCGGCAAGCCAGGCCTATACACGCACGTGAGCGTGAGACAGGACAAAAGTGATGTGTTCCCTCAAGAAGAGTTAATTGAAATGTTGTTATCTTTGTAGGGTTATGAAAAAACAAATGACAAAGAGCGCACCAGTTGCAAACAAGAAAATGGCCGCTAAAGCACAGAAAGGTGCTATGATGATCAAACCTGGCAAGAACATGCCGAAGTCTAAGAAAAGCTGCTAACAACAATAATATGGCAAACAGAGACTATCCACTAGCCCCTACCTTTAAACCAGGTCCAGGCAAACCAAAGAAGACACCAGTAAATTTCAATCCTTCATCTGGTGTAAAAAAACCAAAGAAAACCGCCGTTAAAAAAGAGCTAACACCAGAGGAGATGGGAGTAATTTCAAGATCTCAAAGGAACCAGTCTATTTTAGAAGGCTTTAGAGCTAAAGGTGTTAGTGACTATAACATGAGAGGCATTGTTGAAAAAGCAAGATTATCAAGAGACAGCTCAAATGCTATCATGAGAAACGCTCGCGGTCCATCTAAAAAGAGCATGTAATGAACAAGCCTGGACTGTACGCAAACATAAACGCTAAGAAGAAGCGCATCGAGGCAGGTAGTGGTGAGACCATGAGAAAGCCTGGAACTAAAGGCGCTCCAACGGCGAAAGCATTCAAGCAATCAGCAAAGACAGCAAAGAAGAAATAATGAAAGGAGTAAATCATTATAAGAAAGATGGAACACTACATAAAGGCGCCTCTCACAAGATGCCCGATGGTACACTACTATCTGGAAAGACACATAGTAAAACAAGTGTAAAGTTATTTCATTTAAAAGATCTACCTAACACTGTTCAAAAGAAAACAACAAAGAAAAAATAATATGAAAAATAGAGACTATCCATTAGCGCCTACACCATATCCTGGAGAGGATATGAAGTCTAAGAAATTAGAGGCAAAACCAGCTAGTGCTGCTAAACCTTCAATGAACAACGTAAAGATTGCAGAATCTAAACAGTACAAAGAAAAGGTTGCTGCACTTGAAAGCAAAAACAAAAGAAAAGCAAACATCAAGAATGTAGTAGACTTTGGAAAAATAGTTGGCGGAGGTGCAGCTGCACTTGTTGGCGGTTATTATGCATTGACTAAGAAAGCAGGCGGAGAAGAACAAAGGGACTACTCTGGTAGAGTTACAGGAAAAACACCTGTTACCCGTAAATTTAGATGGGAAAAATAACATGGCAAACAGGGATTATCCTTTAGCTCCAACATACTCAAAAGGTCCAGGCAAGCCAGCTAAAAACCAAGGATATGTAAACATTAAAAACAAAACCATGGAAGAAAATCCAAGGGCAATTGGCGGTTTAACCGTGCCTGAGATTCAATCATATGACAAAAATGTTTACAAGCCAAAGCAAAAAGAATGGAATAAGATGGCCAGCCAGGGTAAATTAACCAAGGGTCAAGTTAAAGATTCTATGGCTTATTACAAACCTGACAAAATTGACCTAAAGAGAGTTCCAGTAGAGAAGCCTAGCAAGCCTAATAAAAAATCTAAATTAGGAATTGGCTGGGGTAATAATCCAATGTGGTAAAAAAAAACAAAAAACAAAAACATGGCAAAGACAACATACAAAGTAGCCACAAAGATGGTTACTGCTAGAAAAAAGAACGGCGGAGAAGATCCAACGAAAAAAGGACCAACCCCACTACCGGGAGCATTTAAAGAACCAACCATGCCAATGGCTGAAAGGATTAAACTAATGCAGAAAGCTGATAAAGCTAAACTAATAGAGAAAGCTAAAATAGTTAAAAACACTTCAGAAAGATTTAAGAAAGAGCCTACCTATAACGTTAAAGATGCTGCTAAAAGAAACAAATATAACGTAGAGGCTACCGATAAAGACTTGAAGGACACTAGAACCAAAATGGGCAAAATGTACCAAGAAGGCAAAATAAGTCGTAGCCAACTTAAGGACTCTATTAAAAGCACTATGGATATGGGTACAACAAAGGCAGATATTAAAACCAAAGCAAAAGAAATAGGCGGAAGAACTAAGGCAGGACAGGTATTGTTTAATATGGGAGTTGGTAGAAACAAAGCAAAAGGCGGCAAAATGACTATGGTAGCCGAGACTCGCGAGCGTAATTGCAGTAAACCAGGCAAGGGATTTTAACAAAAAGTTGAAAAATAAAACATGAGAGCGACCAAAAGTCGCTCTTTTTGTTGTAAATTTGCAGCACTATGATAATTAAAGAAATTGAATTCAATCAAGAAAAGCTTATGTCTGGCATCAAAAAGATATCAGACGCCGTAAGCTCTACGTTGGGCCCGATGGGTCGTACCGTATTAATTGAGTCTGAGAACCACACAAGGGGAATCACCGTTACAAAGGATGGAGTAACAGTAGCCAAGTCTATCATTTTAGAGGACCCGATCGAGAACTTAGCCGTTACAATGATCAAAGAGGCGAGCGAGAAGACAGCTACAGCAGCTGGAGACGGAACAACAACGTCTGTTGTACTTGCCAGCGCAATCATCGACGCATTTATCGCCGAGGACGCTCCAAACAATCCTCAGATCTTAAGAGATATCGTCATCGAGTCTAAGAAAGTCATCAAGGATCTAGAAGAGATGGCCATCCCAGTAACAAATGAGATGTTGCTAGACGTCGCTACTATCTCAGCTAACAACGACAAAGAAATCGGTAGCATCGTACACGACGCATACACAAAGGTTGGGAGAGACGGTATCGTTACCGTAGAGAACTCATCCACAAGCATGACATACTCAGAAGTTGTTGACGGCATGAGAGTCCAAAGAGGATACTCAAGCAAGTACATGATCAACGACCAAAAGAAACAAGAGATTGTTTTAAACAATCCATATATATTAATATCGGACCAAGAGATCGCGTCACTACACCAGATTGAACACATTCTCGCAGAGGTCATCAGGCAGAACAGAAGCATCTTGATCATTGCAGAGATAAGTGAGAACGCAATGTACTCACTGAACATGAACAGCGCCAAGAAGGTGTTGAAGGTTGCCACCATTGTACCCCCACAGTTTGGATACAAGAGAGACGAGATCATGAACGATTTAGCGTTCGCTACTGGAGGGCTATTTATCTCTGACAGCATTGGCGACAACATGGAGCTGATGACAATTGACTCATTAGGAGAGGCCGACAAGATTATTATTGGCAAAGACTCAACAGTGATCATGCTTAAGGACGGTGAAGCGGCCAAGCAAAGAATTGATGACATCAAAGACATTACTGCCAGCACAAAAGAAGAGATTAACTTCAAACAGGAGCGTATCGCTAACCTGTCTGGTGGAATCGCTGTGATCTACGTTGGTGCCAGCAGTGACATCGAGCAAAAAGAAAAAAGAGACAGAGTTGATGACGCCGTGTGCGCAACGCGAGCTGCACTAGAAGAGGGTATCCTACCTGGTGGTGGCTATGCATTGCTACACCTGTCATCAGACTACGAGACGGTGGATGGTATCGTGCCTAGAATTATGATGCACGCGCTTAGCGCTCCATGCTATCAGATCATGGCTAATGCCGGACTATCTCCAGAAGAGATTGGGGATGTGATCGAGGGATACCTAAGAGACGGTATTGCATATAACGTAAAAACCGGAGAATCAGGTAAGATGATTGAGATGGGAATTGTAGATCCATTGAAGGTTACAAAAAGCGCTTTAGAAAACGCTGTGAGCGTTTCTACGACACTTTTAGGAACTCAGTGTATAATTTATAACGTTAGACAAAAATGAGAGCTGTAAACAAATATATTATCATAGACCAGATCGTGGAGGAGGTTAAGGCCTCCTCTGGTTTGATTTTGTCAGCGGTTGAGACAGACGAGATGCGTTACGGTAAGGGCACAATTGTGTCTACCGGCAACGAAGTAATTGCGGTTAGTGTTGGACAGACTATATACTTCGATAAAAGGGCTGGGCATCAAGTCCGACTTGAAGGAAAGGTATATGGGATAATTAAAGAGTCGGACGTGGTCGTTGTTCTGGAGGAGTCGGATCTTCGTGCATAATTTTATTTGCACGAGCCATAACTCTATTACTAAACATTTTTTTATCAGTGAAGGCAATATCTTTTTTACCTTCTAGAATCTTATAGATAGTGTCGCATATTCTCTTCCCTTTATTGGAGATGACGAATAGACCGGCACTATTTTTATAGTTATCACGCCACTTGACAATATATCCCATCTGCAAAAATCTTCCGAACCTGCGGCTGTCAAATGCGAATGATTGGTCAAACTTATTAAAATAATCCCATCTAAAGGGTCTCTCGCTATATATGTATAGCAGCATGTCGATGTCACGCTCGTTAATACTGTGCTCCCTTTTTACGTAGTAACGCACTAACCTCCAATACTTTAGGTAATTATACTTAATGTCTGTAATACGTGCCGGACCTAATGGGTCGTTACTTAGGGCTTTCTTTTTTGCGATTCTTGCCTCGCAACGTTTGATTGAAACTTGATTCATATTCTTATCACAAATATAGATTATATTTGCGACAAAATGGAAGGCTTAGGAGACACAATAGCAATGATACTCAAGGCTACGGGAGTAGAAACCGTTGTCAAAGCAGTTGCTGGAGATGAATGTGGATGCAAGGCTAGACAAGAAAAATTAAACAAATTATTCCCATATGGCAAAAGCAAAGAAGCAGACGGAGTCGAGCAAGAAGTTCACTCTGAAGCCAAAGTCTAAGAGACCTGGCGTTCACAGCAAAAACAACAAGCCTGATAAACGCTATAGGGGTCAGGGAAGATAATGGCTAAAGACAATCCAATACCAAAGACAACTAGGGGTAAGGGTGCGAATTACTTACCAGCTAGTAAAGGTGCCGGCATGACATCAAAGGGTGTTGCTGCGTACCGCAAAGCAAACCCAGGCAGCAAACTGAAAACAGCTGTGGTGGGCAAGGTAAAAGAGGGAAGCGCTGACGCAAAGAGACGTACATCATTCTGTGCTCGTAGTGCTGGCCAGATGAAAATGTTTCCCAATGCTGCTGCCGATCCAAACTCTAGACTTAGGCAGGCTAGAAAAAGATGGAAATGTTAAAGTAAATTAATTATCTTTGTAGAAAATAAATAAACACTTATGAGTTATCAAAGGTTACAAGTTAGTAGGGCTGCGACTGTTACAAAGTCCGACACAGTCGATATACCATCAATTAATGGTGGAACAGACAACAGAGGTCCTGTATTATATATTGGCGGAGCTGGAAACGTAAGAGTTCTTACTGAAGGTGGCGATGATGTTATATTTTATGGCGTATCGGCTGGGCAGTTTTTGCCAGTCCATGTCCTTAGAGTATTTTCAACAGACACATCAGCAACGAATATCGTAGCTCTTTGGTAATATGATTGCAATATCAAATGCAATATCAATTGGCCTAAATAGGCTAGGTGGAGGAGGTCCGGGACCTGGTCCAGATCCAGACGCACAAGCATTCTTTGATAGAGTTGCTGCCGCTGGAGGAGTGCTTACTGAAGCTGAAACAACTGCGGTTAATCAGCTGGTATTGAACATGAAAGACAATGGAACTTGGACTGCTATGAAAGCCATTTACCCAATGGTAGGGTCAAGTGCAGCAGCGTGTGCTCAGAACTTAAAGTCTTCAAGTTTTACGGGTACGTTTAGTTCGGGTTGGACTTTTGCTTCAACTGGTGCAACTCCAAACGGAACGAGTGCGTTTATGGATACTACATTAACTCCAAGTGTTTCATTATCGGCTAACAATATACATTTATCTTATTATTCAAGAACTAATTCAGCAGTTGCAAATTCTACCTCAATAGGTTCAGATATAGCACCAACATCGCCACTAGAATATTGTAGATTGACTATTAGAAGAACTGGAGATGTAGCGTATAATTTAATTGGGAATACTACTATAGGGTTATCTCAGTATGTCGTTACAGATTCAAGAGGTTTATTTATAGCAAATGCACCTAATTCATCTACTAGAAAATTTTATCAAAATAATACACAACTTACGCCAACTTCGCAAACTGCATTAGGTACTAACGGATTATCTACAAGAACAATTTATCTTTCAGCTAACCACACTAATATTGCTAGTGAATTTGATAATAAAGAATGTGCCTTTGCATCAATCGGTGATGGCTTAACAGACACTCAAGCATCTAACTTCTACACATCAGTACAAATATTCAACCAAACTTTAAACCGTCAAGTAGGCGCACAAATAGTAAGCGACGCAGACGCTCAAGCATACATCAATCGTGTTTACACGGCTGGTGGGACGTTAACAAACACCGAAGCAAACGCAGTTAATCAATTAGTTATTGATATGAAATCGGCTAACGTATGGACTGCTATGAAGGCAGTTTACCCTATGGTTGGTAGTTCAGCAGCAGCGTGTGCTCAGAATTTAAAGAGTAGTAGTTTTACGGGTACGTTTACAAGTGGGTGGACGTTTGCAAGTACGGGGGCTACACCTAATGGTACAAGTGCTTATATGGATACTGGATTTATACCAAATGTAAATAGTTCTTTAAATAATGCACATTTAAGTTATTATAGTAGAACTCAATTGACGGGGGGAAGTAAAATAGATATTGGTTCTACTGGAGGTTCAACTTCTGAATATTATTTAACTTATGATGGGTTTGGTGGAACTTATATTGGTATGCACGGAGCTTTCATTAATTTAACAACATTAACAACTACGACTAAATTTTTTCTTGGTTCAAGAATTTCATCTACACAAGTTAAAGCATATTATGCAGGTTCACTATGGCAAACAATAACACAAAATTCTGGGTCATTAAATACAAGAAGTGTTTATGTTGGTGCGTTTAATGGGGCAACGCCATATTATTCAAATAGACAATGTGCATTTGCATCAATCGGGGACGGCTTAACCGACACTCAAGCATCTAACTTTTACACATCAGTACAAACTTTTCAAACATCACTTTCAAGAAACGTATAATGATAGGATACATTTTAACAACCGAACAATATGACCAAGTACAAGGTCAATTTTACTCACCTTATGAGTTTTTCAACTGCGTACAAGACATTAACGATGTATGGTTTTTGTTTTTATCAGACCAAGACAAATCACAAATTGAAGGTACTGAGTGGGAGTGGATTTTAGCGCTACCAACCGGTGAATACATCCCTAAACCAGCACCACCATTCCCAGGATAATGCCTAAGAACAAGATAGTCGGAAAGAACACCAGAGCCAGTAGCACAAAAGCTACCGGTAGGGACTATTCATACGACAAGAAGTACCAGGCAACTCCAGAGAAAAAGAAGTACAGGTCCGAGCTGAACCAAGAAGCGAAGGACAGGGGCATCTACGGGAAGCGTACTGCTATGGGAAAAGATTTAAGCCATAAGAAGGACGGGGGGGTTGTGCTCGAAAAGTCGAAGGTAAATCGTGCCAGGAATTCTCACAACGGTAAGTCTAGCCTAAAGTAAAAACGGCTATCTTTGTGTAATGTTCCATAGGCCTCCGAAGAAATACAGTGAATACCTTGTAAATGTAGAACAGTCTATCGACTGGATCCTCAAGACCCTATGGAAGCTAAAGAAGGGGGAGTTTGCTCAAAACCTACAAGAGGTTACAGACGAGGGCAATACCACAACGAACATAATTGATACAGCCGGCACAAAGTCTGATTATTTTCAGCTAGATACAGCTGCAACACCTACTTTATTGCCCGGGATGTTTGGGTGGAACGATGCAGACGGCACAGCCAACTTAAGATTAAAAGGAAACAATGTTACACTTCAAGTAGGACAAGAAACAGTAGCTCGTGTTGTAAATAAGACAGGGGCCGACTTGCTCGAGTCTCAGTATAAGGTAGTAAGGGTAAGGATTGCCTCAGAGGGAGGATCACAGGGTCAAAGACTGGCTGTGGTTTTGGCTCAAGGTGATAACGATCCGGACTCAGCAACCACACTAGGTATTGTAACAGAAACCATAGCGAATAACCAAGAGGGTTTTATTACTGTTTTTGGAAACGTTAACGGAATAAACACAACGGGTTCTCTTCAAGGAGAGACTTGGGTAGACGGAGATGTTTTATATCTGAGCCCCACAACGTCCGGGTCTCTTACAAAAGTAAAACCAATAGCGCCTCAGCATACAATTATCGTGGGATATGTTTTATATGCCCACAACAATCAAGGTAAGATATTTGTAAAGGTAGACAACGGGTACGAGCTAGACGAGCTACATAACGTAAGGATAACTAGTGTTGCAAATAGCGACCTATTACAGTACGACTCTTCGCTTCAGGTTTGGAAAAACGTGGCGGCATCTATTGTTGTTCCAACCCCTACCCTAGCACAAGTTACAACGGCTGGGAATACCACAACGAATGCAATAACGGTTGGGGGTTTGACAGTAGATACAAATACTCTTTTTGTAGATGCTACAAATAATAGAGTAGGAATTGGTACGACAAGTCCAACTAGTCCATTATTTATCTATACAAATAATACTAGTGCAACAATAGGTAATAATAATGCATTTGTAATCCACAACAATAACCCTAACTGGGCAGTATCGGGTGTAAATAACTTAACAGAGTTATTTTTTAGTGATGCTGGGCAAGGATCTGGAACAAGTAACGGATTAGATTTAGGTCACAGGTATGCTGGAATATCTGCGTTTATTACAGGTTGGAATAGTTTAAATTCAGCGGGTGGTTTAAATTTTGTAACTAAAGATACAACAGGTGGATCTTTAAGCACTAAACTACAAATTAAGCCAAACGGCAACGTCTTAATAGGCACAACCACAGATGCTGGGTATAAACTATATGTGGACGGGACCGCTGGCTTTTCTAATGCCGTCACTTTTCTAAATTTTGCATATTTTAACTATGGTGCTCTACAAATTGGTTTAAATCAAATTATTAGTACAAACGATGGGGCAAACAGAGTTGGTTTTGGTGCTGGTAATGGGGTAAGAGTTGGCTCAGTTGCAGCCGCAATACAAAACACGAACTCAACAATAGTATGGCTTGGTCGTTCTAACCTACAAAATCAAACTCACACGTCTGGGAATATAAATTCAGTTAATGTAGATATGAATTTTAACCCGACATCTGGAACAGGGACGGTTAACTTATTAAACATTATACCAATAATCAATCAAACGGGTGGTGCGAATGGAATCACAAGGGGTTTATATATTAATCCTACACTTACAGCCGCTGCGGATTTTAGGGCTATTGAAACGACTGCTGGGAAAGTAGTGTTTAATGGTGGTAACGTTGGAATTGGAACGAGCGCACCAATTGATTTGTTGCATATAGAAAAAAATCAAAATTCTTTTACAAGTATAGTTCTTTTAAATCAGGATACAAATTCTTTATCAAGAACAGGATTAAATATATCTAATGGCTTACAAGCATTAGAAATTTTCCAAAGTAGAGGATATGCAGTTAAAATTATTGGTGCTTCCGAAGCAGGTATTTATAGCACAGGCGTAAATATTGGCATAATGACTAATGGTGCGTCATCAATACTAAAATTTGCAGCAGGTGGTTCTTCCACTTCTCAAATGACACTATTCTCAAATGGCAATTTGGGAATTGGGGTAGGCACAACAGACGCTGGGTATAAATTAGATGTGAATGGTACTGCGAGGGTAAAGGGAACAGGTACTACATCTGCAACTACTTCATTTTTGGTACAAAATAGTGCTGGCGATCAAATAGGTTCTTTTAGAGATGATGGTCAAGTGGTTATCGGAAAAACCGCTGGAGCGTATATAATTGCTGGAAATCTATCAAATTTTTATAATACATCTGCGGGATATGGTCATGTATTTAGGGTTGCTGGAGGGGAGGTTGTTCGTATAGAGGGAACTGGTAGTGTTGGTATTGGAACAACAACCCCTACAGCTAAACTTCAAGTTGCAGGCTCAATCACAGCAGCCTCACTAATTGCACAAGGAGTATACTTCAATAACACTTTAGTAGCAGCAGCAAACAATGACGTATTAGTAGGACTAGACATCAATCCTACCTTTACTAATGGTGCGTTTACGGGGGTTAGTAATTATGCCGCTAGAATACAAGGCAATACATTATTAGGTACAGGAGCATTTACATACGGTAATACAAATTCAACTGGGGGAAAATTAACAATTGTTAACACTAGTGGGTATAATGGATTGGTAATTTCTCATGGAGTAGGAAGTTATCAGCTTACAATAAATACAACCTATAGTGATACTATTGGAGTTAAATTTTCTTGGAATGATGGTATAAACAATCCATTTCTTCAGCACGCAAATAACATAGGTACTGTTCTTGGAACTACTAACCAAACAGTAACCTTAAAAGGAAATAATACAATCTTAGGATATGCTGTATCGTACGGAACATATGCTGAAGGTATGAGGGTAGCAGTAACTACAGGTAACGTATTAATTAATACAACCACAGACGCAGGATATAAGTTAGATGTTAATGGTACAACTCGTTTTATCGGAGTGTCTTTAATTCGTGAATCAAGCGCAACATCTGTAGGATTAGATTTTACTCCTGGTAACTTGCCAAACATAAAAATTACTGGAAATCTTGGAAGTACTTTTTTAAGTGGAAGAGGTAAAGGTATAGGTGTTTTTAATGTAGCTACCGATCCAACTGCAAAATTTCAAGTTGGCGGAATTTATGCGGCAAGTTCTGCACTTGCAAAAGGTTTATTTGTAAACACTGAATTACAAGCTGCTGCAAACAACGATGTATTAGTGGGGTTAGATATACAACCTGCCTTTACAAATGGTGCGTTTACGGGTGTGAGCAATGTTGCGTTGCGTGTAAAGGGTGCAGGCACAACGTCCGCAACAACTGCCTTATTAGTGCAAAACTCAACCCCTGCTAATATATTCACTGTTTCAGACGATGGAAGTGCACTTTTTGATTTAATAACCTCTGGTTCAGCAGTAGTTATTAGAAGAGCAGCTACTCCAACAAGTAGAGTAATACAACTTTTATCTAGTGGAGGCGCTAGATTTTATACATATGATGGAGAAGCGGCCCCGAATGCAAATGGTGACGATGGTGCCTGGTTGTTTAAGGGTAGGCACAGAAGAGGAGCTAATAGTGGAATAGCATCTGCTTTTAGAATAGAACCATTTTTTGCACAAGAGCAATTTGATACTATACAATTAAATTCTATTCATATAGTACCCACTATACACGTATCGGGTACAGCAACAAATGTAACAGTTAGGGGAATATACTATAACCCAACTATTGTATCTCTTACTGGTGTTACTGCTCATAGGGCAATAGAAACAACCAGCGGTAATATAGTATTTAATGGAGGCAACGTCCTTATTGGCACAACCACAGACGCTGGACAAAAACTACAAGTTATCGGTAGCGTATTTATTAAAGGGACAGATTCTTTATCGTCAACAAAAGTATTCGAAGTTCAGAACGGAGCAGGTGCGTCTATTATGGACTTTAGAAACGCCACTTATGCCTTTTTTGGATGTGGTCAAGGTGGTGGATCAAACTCAGGGTTTATCTTTAACTACTCAAACACATCCTATACTCAGTTCTCTGGTTATAACTATGGGGCAGGTGCCGGATCATATAAGCCTATTCTAATGGATACGGACACAGGTGGACGTAACCAAGGTATCTTCGTTAACTTTGGAGTAACCACAAACACTCCACCTAACTCAGATACAGAGTTTGGTGTATTGGGAAGAACATCGGATTCCACTACTTATATCTCTAGATTTAGAAACTCGGGAAATACAGATAAATTTGCTATTCGTGCAGATGGTGCTTTGTTTACAAATACCCTACAGGGGTACTCAGGAACCTTAAACATTCCAACAAATCCTCCAGGCAGCACAAATATAACAATCACTAATGGTCTTATAACAAATATTGCATAATTTTATTATCTTTGTAACATGATCAAGATTCAACCAGAAATAGTTCCAACCAAAGGAACGGGAATTTACTTTAATTTATTAGCTTTAAACTTCCCAATGAACCCAACAAGCGTTAGCTTTTATTGGCAGTTATTCACAGAGGAAACAGTAGACGAAAAGACTGGTTCTGGTGTATGCATTCTTGACGGAAACCTAACAATGGATCAGCAGGTATACTCTCAGTGGGGAGAAGACGATGACTATTGTTATGATTGGGCATTAAACGAATTAGGATTTACGAAAATATGAAAATACAATTAAATAAAAATCTTGTAGGTTTAGACGGACAAGAGATCGAAAACTCCCACATGGGTAAATTAGTAGCTAGTACACTAGCAGGTGCAAACAAAGGCGATGCGGCTAAGTTTTGGCATTGGAGCACAAAGTTCTATGCCGGAGAAGAAGTAGAGTTAGACCCTAGCGATTCAGAAACATTGAGAAACTTTATTAGGGACTCAGAGCAATTAACAATCTTAAGCAAGGCTCAGATCTTACAGCAGCTATGACCCTTCCTGTCGTTTTATCTTAACGCGATTTATGGATATTCAGAAACAACACAAAAATGACAAAATTCAACGACACGGCAGCCGACAGCAGCAGCATCATTTCAGTAGTGAGTGCAGTAGCATCCATTAGCACAACAGCTCAACCAATCATTTCGGCATTCGCTGGATTAGTAGCAATCATTTCAGGCCTATTTGCCATTCGATACTACATCAAGAAAACAAATAGACTATGAAAATATTTGAAATGTTTAAGGGAGACAAAGGCGCTTACAGTAGTAAGCGAGTTGTTGGCATCCTGGGATCCATCGCATTAATTTGCGCAATGCTTTACTATCATTCAGACAAGTTAATAGAAAGTGTTGAATGGGTAACTATCTTAGCTCTTGGGTTTACGTCGGTAGATAAGTTTGGAAACAAGAATTAAAACAAGTATATTTGTAAGACGAAGTGGTAGGTAAAAAATAAACAAAATCCCCGAAAGGGGGTTTTTTATTAAACACATACAAATGAAATACATACTGATAATAGTCCTATTGTGTTCTTGCTCTGCTCAGTGGCACCTAGATAGAGCAAAGAAGAAGGATCCGTCTTTGTTTACAAAAATGGACACTACTTACATTCACGACACTACCGTGTATACGAAGACATACACGCATGAGGATACATTCTCATATGTAGAGCACGATACAATCACGTATGAAGATACGGTGATGAAGATTAAGTTTGTTGTGAGAGATAGAAAGATATACATGAAGGCTGAAGTAAAGCCAGATACTTTAAGAATAAGAACCCACACCAGAGTTCAATATGAAAAGGTAACAATTAAAAAAGACTGCTATTGGTATATTGTAATTTTATTCGTACTTTTGTGCCTGTCAATTTACTATAATATAAGAAAATGAATAAAATCAAAGAAGACCAATTAAGTAAGTTAGTGTGCTTGAATCAAGATTTAATGCACTTAAAAAACTCTATTGCAGACACAGAGATTCAGATATCTAGAGCAAAAGCGCAAATGAGTAGCGCAGAGTTAGCTAAGATAGACTTTATTTCTAGAATTGAGAATTGCGCAAAAGAGTTAACTGACTTTCAACAAGAATTATCTACAGAGTACGGAAACGTAGTTATAGACTTAAAAACAGGAGAATACAAAAATGGCTAAGATTGAAACATACGCACTAGACACAAACCTTACAGGAGCAGAAAAAGTTTTAGCTTCTGACGCATCTACAAACGAAACAGTAAACATACTTGTTAGCGCTGTTAAAGACTATACGCATAAAAACGCATATACTGTTGCAAACGAAGCAGCTAGACTTGCGTTAACCGTTAGTCCAGGGGCTCAAGTATTTCAGTTAGATACGGGGTCATTGTATATCAAGAAGACTGCTTCCTGGGTATTAATTGTATGATAATCAGAAAGATATCCGTAGGCGCTGACTACAAGTCTGCAATGAATTACATTGTAGGCCAGTCTGTTCTTAACGGCAGCCACGTGATTCATCATATCTCTGGAAGCGATGATGGATCCTTTCTTGTGTATATTGAGAAGGAGAAGGAAATTATTATGTGGAAGAAGTTCTCTACTAATATGCCTGTTTCTGTAGAATTTAACATAGACTTTATTTAATATGATATCGCCGTTCTACTTTATTGTAGAACCTGTTGGCGGAAAGAGTTATGACAACATAAGGGACAATGGCCTTATTGTAAGTTCTTCTAAAGAAGATCATAAAGCTACCAATAGGTTTGCATTAGTTATTAATACGCCAATAGGCTATACTGGACCAGTTAGCATAGGCGACACTGTCGTTGTACATCACAATGTATTCAGGACATACTTTGATATGAAGGGAAAGGAAAAGAAAAGTTTTTCTCATATAAAAGACAATATATATTATTTAGAGTTAGATCAATTTTATTTATACAAGAGTAATGGCGGAGAGTGGAACGCAAATCCTCCATACTGTTTTGTTAGACCACTAAACAAAGAACAGATGTCTCAGATTGAAGAGGCTGGCATAAAAGAGGCTCTAACAGGAGAGATTGTATACTCTAATTGCTTTGACAGAGGCTCTATTATTTCATTCCAGCCAGACAGCGAGTATGAGTTTAAGATAGACGGAGAAAAGTTGTACAGAATGTTTGACAAAAATATTTGCATTGAACTATGACAACAGAAGAAACTAAACTAGAAATTATTAAGGCGGCTGAATTAGCAATCAAGGAATTGATCAGAGTTGCTAAAGAACAGATACTTACCGGGGAGGATGGAGACATATCTGCCGATAAGTTAAAGAACGCCGCAGCTACTAAGAAGTTAGCTATATTTGATGCATTCGAGATCTTAACGAGAATAGAAGAAGAGCGAAACATAATTACTGGCAACATCCAGGTCCAAGAGAAAAAGGGTGGATTTGCTGAAAGAAGGGGTAAATAATGTTATATACGATTGAGAAAGATATCATTAGTAAAAAAAGAATTGAGAAGTCAAACGTCTCAAAGAAGTGGGAATATGGATACAATGAAGAGTTCGATATTGTCATTATATCTAAAGATGGAACCATTGGCGACATATATAATATTAATGGTGTTAAGGTAGCTCTTCCAAGGGTTTCTGAGGACGTAGCGAACACCAGCAACAGATGGAAGTATACGCCATACCCAAAGGAACTTCAAAGAATAAAAACAATATTTGACTGGGACCGAACAGACAACAAGTTTAAATCAACGTGGGATGACTACATAGACCAAGAGTTCAACCGAAGGGAGAGCGGATACTGGTTTATGAACAATGGTGGCCCAACATATATTACCGGCACACACTACATGTACCTACAGTGGTCAAAGATAGACATTGGTCTACCTGACTTCCGTGAGAGTAATAGAATATTCTTCTTGTTTTGGGAGGCCTGCCGTGCAGACGACAGGTGTTTTGGAATGTGTTACCTAAAGAATAGACGTTCTGGTTTCTCATTTATGAGTAGCGCCGAGATGGTCAATCAGGCAACAATTAGTAAGGATTCCAGGTTTGGTATATTATCAAAGACGGGTGATGATGCAAAAAAGATGTTTACAGACAAGGTCGTGAACATATCTATAAACTACCCATTTTTCTTTAAGCCCATACAGGATGGTATGGACAAGCCGAAAACAGAATTGGCCTATAGGGTGCCTGCATCTAAGTTTACCAGAAAGAGTATTGCAAAAGCCGAGGAAGATCACCTAGAGGGCCTTAATACCACAATTGACTGGAAGAACACTGGAGACAATAGTTATGACGGTGAGAAGTTAAAGATGCTTATCCAGGACGAATCTGGTAAGTGGTTGGCCCCAAACAACATACAACACAACTGGCGTGTAACTAAGACATGTTTAAGACTTGGTAGCAGGATCGTTGGTAAGTGTATGATGGGATCTACATCAAACGCATTAGATAAAGGTGGTTCAAATTTTAAGAAACTATATGAAGACTCGGACCCAACCAAGAGGAACGACAACGGGCAGACAAAGTCTGGTCTTTATTCTTTATTCATTCCTATGGAGTGGAGCTTCGAGGGATATATTGACGAGTATGGATTTCCTGTGCTTGATACGCCAGCTAGGCCAATAAAAGGCATCGACGGTGGATGGATTAAGATAGGTGTTATAGAGTACTGGAACAACGAGGTAGCTGCCAAGAAATCAGATCCAGATGACCTTAATGAATTTTATAGACAGTATCCAAGAACAGAGTCACATGCATTCAGAGATGAGAGCAAGTCTTCATTGTTTAACCTTACTAAAATATACCAGCAGATAGACTACAACGAGTCCTTAATAAAGGACAGGGTGTTGACACGTGGATATTTCCATTGGAAGGATGGTAATAAAGACACAGAGGTCGTGTGGACCCCGGACAGAAAAGGCAGGTTCTTGATATCATGGATACCAGACATGGGCTTAAGAAATAGGGTAAACAAAAGAAACGGTCTATTCTACCCAGGCAATGAACACGTAGGATCGTTTGGCTGTGACCCATATGATATATCAGGAGTTGTTGGCGGTGGCGGATCTAACGGATCTCTCCACGGTATGACTAAGTTTAACATGGAGAGCGCACCAAGCAACGAGTTCTTCTTAGAGTATGTTGCCAGACCACAGACGGCAGAGATATTCTTCGAGGAGGTATTGATGGCATGTGTGTTTTATGGTATGCCGGTACTAGCGGAAAATAATAAACCAAGGCTTCTATATCACTTTAAGAATAGAGGCTACAGGAACTTTGCAATGAATAGACCAGATAAACACATTAGCAAGCTCTCTAAGACAGAAAAAGAACTAGGGGGGATACCTAACTCATCTGAGGACATAAAACAGTCTCACGCGTCAGCTATTGAGACATACGTTGAAAAACACGTAGGCATGGACATGGAGGGAACATATAGGGATTCTGACGAGATGGGTTCAATGTACTTCACGAGGACACTTGAGGACTGGGCAAGGTTTGATATTAACAACAGAACAAAGTTTGACGCAACAATTAGTAGTGGACTGGCAATCATGGCAAATCAAAAGCATGTTTACGTTCCAGAGAAAAAAGAATCAAAAATAAGCGTTAAATTTGCGAGATACCAGAATGAAGGTTACAATAGTAGAATAATCGACAAATGATAGACAAAACAGCATCGGACCTAATAAGTCCAACAACATTCCCAAGTCAGTTAGCTACAGACGCGGAAAAGGCGTCTCCGGATTACGGTCTTAGAGTTGGACGTGCCATATCATATGAGTGGTTCAGAAGAGACACGAATAGCTGTAGATTTTATAGTCAATGGATAGAGTTTCATAAGTTAAGACTATATGCTAGAGGTGAACAACCCGTTCAAAAATACAAAGACGAACTAGCTATTGATGGTGACTTATCTTACTTAAATCTTAACTGGGAACCAGTTCCTATTATCCCTAAATTTGTTGATATCGTTGTCAACGGAATGTCTGATAGATTATTTTCTATTAAGGCGTTTGCACAAGACCAATTAGCTACAGACAAGAGATCATCTTTCAAAGAGACTATCGAGAAAGACATGGTCGCTAGAGATATATTAAATCAAACTCAAGAACAATTTGGCATCAACGCTTTTAACGTAGATCCAGGTAAGTTGCCTGAGACAGATAAAGAACTTGACCTGCATATGCAGATCGAGTATAAGCCAGGTATTGAGATTGCGGAAGAAGAAGCAATCAACACCATACTTGAGCAAAATAGATATTCAGATATTAAGAAAAGAATCGAGTACGACATGATGACATTGGGTGTTGGTATGGTTAAACATAACTTCCTACCTGGAGCCGGCATTAAAGTTGACTACGTAGATCCTGCGTCTGTTGTGTATTCTTACACAGAGTCTCCAACATTTGAGGACTGCTTCTATTTTGGAGAAATCAAGCAGGTGCACATCTCTGAAATTATCAAAATTGATCCAAACATTACAAAAGAAGACTTAGATAAAATATCTAAACTTAGTAGCCTTTGGTTCACTCAGTACAATGTTATTAGACCTTACAGAAATACTTTATTTGATCGTGACGTGGTTAGTCTTTTATACTTTAATTATAAAACCGACAAAAGCTTTGTTTTCAAGAAAAAATTCTTAGACAATGGCGGAACGAGAATAATCAGAAAAGACGACACATTTAACCCACCTCAGGGAACAGAAGAAAGATTTGAGAGAGTAGAGAAGAGAATCGACGTATGGTACGAGGGTGTCATGGTGTTGGGCTCTAGTTACTTACTCAAATGGGAGCTAAGTAAAAACATGGTCAGACCTAAGTCGGCGACGCAGTATGCGTTACCTAACTATGTAGCCATGGCTCCAAGAATGTATAAAGGAGTGATTGAATCTTTGACTAGACGTATGATTACGTTTGCTGACTTAATTCAAATCACCCACTTAAAACTACAGCAAGTTATTGCGAGAGTAGTGCCAGATGGTGTATACATTGACGCCGATGGTATGAACGAGGTTGATCTTGGAAATGGCGCAGCTTACAATCCAGAAGACGCTCTTAAGTTATACTTCCAAACAGGTAGTGTAATTGGTCGTTCTTACAACCAAGACGGAGAATACAACCAAGGAAAAGTACCTATTCAAGAGTTAAACTCTAATAGCGGACAAGGAAAGATCTCAGCGTTGATTAACTCATACAACCATTACTTGAGTATGATTAGAGACGTAACTGGCTTAAATGAAGCGAGAGATGGATCTATGCCAGATCCAAGATCTCTAGTAGGTGTTCAAAAACTAGCTGCGTTGAATTCAAACACAGCAACAAGACATATTTTAGATGGTACATTATTTATTACTAAGAGACTTGCAGAGGCGCTATCTTGTCGTATATCTGACGTTCTTG
>Ga0255118_1000144_pt1 | contig 19065 bp, 29 predicted proteins | sample Law_Atlam_RepB_8_2_FD_188584 | JGI IMG/M metagenome (GOLD analysis project Ga0255118, IMG submission 188584) | Freshwater microbial communities from St. Lawrence River, New York, United States - Law_Atlam_RepB_8h | ecosystem: Environmental > Aquatic > Freshwater > River | place: USA: New York... | reverse complement strand
TCATTATATACACTGTTTTCCATCAGTTTTCAAACAAATAGACACTAGTAGAATTTCCAATTTTATAGACTGGAAAGGAACTGGTGAAGTTGGTGGAAAAGCTTATTCTTCTGAAGAGTGTGGTATAATAGCTTTGACTTGTCCTGATAATCCAGATGTTTATCACGTTATGGAAAATCAAATAGTTGAAGTAGATTCTGATGGGGCTTTAATCATAACAACAAAAAGTAATAAGTATATAAGAAGATATAAACACGGAGATCATATTGAATTAGGTGAGTGTAATTGTGGTCGTAAATTGCAGACTATAAAGAAAATACACGGTCGTGTGAGAAATATGATGATATTACCTAATGGTGATAAAAAATGGCCTTTAGTTGGGTCTTTGGAATATGAGTCTTTTGGAATTAAAAGGTTTAAAATCATTCAAACTAAAGTTGATGAATTAGAATTAAGTATAATTTGTGACCCTTTATATGAAAGAGAGACTGAGTTAATTGAAGTTGTTAGAAAAAAGATAGGATTTCCTGTAAATGTAATTATAAAATATGTTGATAATTTTTCTAACTATAAATTTGAAGAATTCATTTGTAATATAAAATAAAAAAACCCTCAGAATCTGAAGGTTTTTTTGTAAAAGGCCCGAATTACTTCCGACTCCACCACCTTATTTTTGTAAACAAGGAAACTTCTTTTGTTGGATATAATTAATTATACCTCTAATAAATAATTCTTTTATAACCGATTCACAAGTATAAGTCTTATCAAAATAGAATTCAATGTTTTCTCTAACATTATCCATTCCTACTTTATATAAAGTATCTAACGGTAAGTTTTCAATACTTACATCTCTCTCTAAAAGAATTTCTTTAATCCTGTGCATCATTTGATTAAATTACTTTTTTGCTTCTTCAACAGATGCGTTTCTATAAGGAGTAACCAATTTCTTGATTTCACCTAAAGCTTTACGCGCTCTTGTATCAGAAACTTTACTTGTTGCTGCATGATTTGCCTCAAATTCAGCCCACAAAGCCTTCAATTGATCATAAACTTCTTGTTTCGTCATTTTACTTTATTTTATTTTTTAGAGTTAAAGTACTCTTGAACTTTTTCTATTTATCCGAAAATATCATCTGCGTCCGCAGCATCTGTAAATCCGTTTGTGTCGTCTTCATCATCTCCGATTACATCATTAAATTGTTTTTCAACATCTTCAATTTCATCTAATGATTTGAATCTAAAGTAATCATTTACAATTGGTGCCATTTTTTCAAGAACTTCTTGAGTAAATATCTCAGATGAAAATAATTGTTTTGTTGTAACTGATTTGTTTAAGTGACTTACATACCATCTGATACCACCTGGGATGAAAGTCATTTCACCTGTTGATTTATCAACATCCATTTTACCTTTTGCAATTCCAATTTGTTCAAAATATTCTGAACGACAAAAAGCATCTAAACCTGTGTAAGGATTTAAACCATTTAGAAAAGAGATGTCAAATCTAATTTTCTTAGGTTTAGCTAAACGGTTTTTTTGAGTTTTGAAAAGAACCGAGATACCTGATTGACCTAAGTCCATATCATCCTCATCTCCTGTTTTCAATTTTGATTTAGATAGAAACCCTAAAACTGATGCCGAATAAACTAGACCCATACCTCCCTTACTGATTTCTCTTGGAAATAAATCTTGTGTTAAGTATGTGTGGTTGCAACATACCATTGGGATATCTAAATATCCAAGGTCAGAACTAATACTTCTAAAAAGAGCATTTAGTTGTTTAGCTCTGGTCATATCTTGTTTCATATCACCTTTTAGTAAATCCGCTTTTTCTTTGTTAGAAGACATCATACCAATAGAGTCTAATACTATTAGAATCTTTGGAATTTCATATCCTGCCATTTTTTGATTTTTTAATTCATCTAATAATTGTGTTAATGTAATATTTATATCTTCAACTTTATTAGATCTAATTAATCTGAATTTTTCTGGTGAATTATCAATACCCATTTTAGAGATACCTTCAATATCTATGGAGTTCTCAGTATCAATGTATATAACACTATAGTCTTGTTTTCTTTGAGCTGATTTACATATAGAGTAAGCGATAAATGACTTACCTGCGCCAGATTCTCCTAAAAGTCCGAATATTCTACCTCCTAAAATACCACCTCCTACTAATTTTGCAGAAAGAGCCGCATCTAAAAGATAATTTCCAGTTGAAATATAATTTCTTTCTTTTAGTTCCTTTTCGATTAAAATTGGAGTTGATTTTGCTATATTATCTAATATAGTTCCTACCTTACTAAATTCGAATCTTTTTACTTCTTTACCTGATTGTTTTGCCATTTTAATTAATTATTTTTATACTTTATATATTAATATTATATTCTCCCCTTTTGATATTTTTAATAATTTTTATACTACTATTCTAAAAGGGGGAAATAACTATTTTATATATAACATATGACTAAGCAAGAATTTTTAGATAGAGCAAGAGATGTTCATGGTTATAAATATCAATACCCAAATTTATCTGATAAAGTATTATCAAATGAGAATATTGATATTATCTATAATGGATTTTTATATAAACAAAAAGTTGTTAAACATATTCTACTTGGTAGATGTCCAGAAAAGAATACACCAACTAAAACAACTGAGGAATTTATATCAGAGGCTAAAAAAGTTTGGGGAGATAAATATGACTATTCATTATCTGAATATAGTGGAGCTTTAAATAAGGTTAAAATTATATATGATAGTGTTGTATTTGAGCAGGTAGCTATTTCACATTTGAGAAAAATGGCACCTGAAGATAATTCAAATCAAGATTATTTTATTAAAAAGTCAAAAGATAAATGGGGAGATAAATATGACTACTCGCTTGTTGATTATGTTAATTGTAAAACTAAGGTTAAGATATTATACAATGGAGATATATATGAACAAACTCCAAATGGTCACCTATCAAACGCACCTGAAAAGATAAAATATTCTGTTAGAAAAACTACAGAACAATTTATAAAAGAATCAAACATTATACACGATAATAAATTTAATTATGATAAAACAGACTATGTTAAGAATAATATTAAAGTTATTATAACTTGTCCAATACACGGCGATTTTCTACAAAATCCACTTTCACATGTGCGTGGAAATGGATGTCAACATTGTAATGAATCAAAAGGTGAAAAAGAAATTGCAAAATTCCTTAATAAGTATGGTATAAACTATAATAGACAACATAAATTCTCAGATTGTAAAAATATATTTCAACTACCATTTGACTTCTATATTGCTTCTATGAGGACTTGTATCGAATTTGATGGAGAACAACATTTTTTACCTTTATCTTTTTTTGGTGGTCAAGAATCTCTTGATAAGTTAAAGATTAATGATAAAATAAAGAATGATTATTGTGAGGATAATTATATTAGTTTAATTAGGATTAGATATGACCAGATTGATGATATTTATAGAATACTTTGGGATAATCTGAAGACACATATAAAAACAAAAACTAGTTAAATTGAATTTCTTTTCATTCCACTTCCATCACATTCTTCACAACCTGTGCCTTTACAACTTTTACAAAATGGGGATTCAAATCCAAAATCATCATCATCATAAAATTCATCCGAATCATCTTCTTCTTCATCATTATCTACTAAAAATGAGTGATCCGGAAAATATCCTTTAAGTATATCTATTGTGCTTTTATCTTCTGATTCAAACCAAAGTTCTGGTAAGTTATCAAGTGATACTTTTCTATCTGATACTAATTTTTGTAAAGCTGGTTCAGTAGTAAACATTTCAACCTCATCACTATCGATGTATATTCTAGCTGATGAATTACTTAATTCAATATTTTCTTTTACAAATTGAGCGAATTTCTTTAACATAGTGATACAATATTTCTTTATATATTAAAAATCAAATATTAATTTCAAAGATAATTTAGGTGAAAAAATCATTTATTTGATTTTATTAAATTAATATATAAATAATGAAAAAAATAAAATTGTTTTTGGAATTTGTAAATGGTAATACTAAATCTTTTTATCTTCCACAAATGACATTGAGTGAATTAGCTAAGAAATTTAACAAAACGATAGACTATATCTCTGAATTTGAAACTTATTTACAGGATATGGTTGACCGTAAAAGCCAATCAATTTCAATCATGAAAAACTCTGGTGATACACCAGAAGAAATATATAAATTTAATTTAGAAGAGAACTTTCCAGCAAGCTTTGATGATGAAGTTGGTGACAGTGGATTGTAATTGACAAAATTAGGTTAAAAAAAATAAATTAATAATATGAACCATGTTAAAACATTTGAAGGATTTTTTTCAAAGATATTTGGAAATGATGCAATTTCTATTGCTAAAAAAATGGTGGTTGGCACGAGTGACCAAGACGGAGTGGTAGTTCATGATAACAAGAAACCAGTTACCGTTGAGTTTGATGGAAGGAATTTCACAGAAGACCAGATAGTATTAACTGATGATGCGAATGATTCAAATAACAGGGGTTTTGAACAAAGACAGGGTATACTACCAAGAATTGTAGGAAATATGTCATCTGATGTTAAAAATCGAGGTAAGTTAATTCTACCAAAAGGTAAGTTGTTGGAGATCTGGTTAAAAACGAGAGGTGTAAAAAATTAAAGACCAACTCCTAAAAGAAGTTTAATTAATGTTTGGTTATAAATAATCAAATGTTTTTGTGTATTTCATATTTTTATTAATATCTGATTAGATAATAAATTATCAACTTACACTACATTAATTATTTAAGTTTTATTTTCCTGGCATTTCCAAATACTGGTCTAGTAATTGTCTTGTTTCTTCATCATTTTCATCAAAAAGAACTTCTTTATTTTTAAGAGTGATTTTATTTTTAGTAATTAATTCTTGTAAAGCAGATTCATCTGAAAATAAATTCATCTCATCATCTGAGATATGAACACTTTTTGTATGTGATTCTTTAATAAATTTTGAAAATTTTTCTAATTTCATACCTGATTCAGATTTTTCTGGATTAGCTTTTAAGATTCTAATTAAACCTTCTAATTCATCTGTGTCAATAAAGTCAGAAGATTTAACAGTAGTTCCTTCGATTTCATGAGAAATTACATCAACAGCATTCATTAATAGTTCCATAACTTGTGGATCAGAACATCTGTCATGTAAATCCATAACAGTTCCACCGTTTAACTTTGAACTTAGTCTTTTGTTAGATTTTACTAAACTTAAGATTGTTTCTAAAGTTTTAATTACTGGTTCGTTATCTTCAAAGTTTTCAAATAATTTTAAATGTTTCATACTTTATATATTAAATATGAAATTTATTTTTTTAAAAACAAGAAAGATATCTTTCTCCTCTATCACAGAGAATAGTGATAATATTACCTTCCATTTCTGGATATTTTTCTAAGAATCTTTCTGATGCTAAAATATTAGCTCCAGATGAAATGCCAACAAATAAACCTTGTTCTTTCGCTAATCTTTTTGCTCTTTCTTTAGCTTCTTCGGTTGATATAATAATGATATCATCAACTTCTTCTAAATTAACAAGAAACTTAGAACCATCACCAATTCCTTGAATTCCGTGTAGGCCTGGTTGACCACCAGACATAACTGGTGATTCTGCTGGTTCAACAGCTACAACTTTCATATTAGGATGATACATTTTAAGTATTCTAGATATTCCCATAAGAGTTCCTCCGGTTCCTGTTCCGTCAATAAAGGCTGATATCTTATTTGTGTGTTGATGTAAAATTTCAACACCAGTTCCTTTAAGATGTGCTTCTATATTAAGTGGATTATGAAATTGATTTGGATTAAAATATCCATTTTCTTTAGCTAGTTTATCTCTTAAAGCAATTGCGTCATCAAATTTACCATCTGGAACTTCAATAAGTTCTGCTCCGTAAAGTCTTAACATTTGTTTACGTTCTTCACTCATATTAGATGGCATAATAATTATACACTTGTATCCTCTTTCTGATGCTAAAAAGGCAAATGCTATTCCAGAGTTTCCAGATGTTGCTTCTATGATAGTATCTCCTTTTTTTATCAATCCTTTTTCTTCGGCGTCATTGATAATATAAGTTGCCATTCTGTCTTTTATCGATCCACTTGGATTTTGACCTTCAAATTTTGCGAATATTCTTTCTGAGATTTGTAAAAGTGGAGTTTGTCCAACTTCTTGTGATAATTTTTGCATTTAAAAAAGATAATTTTTATGTTTTATATATTGTATCTAAATAAGTTTAACTATATTTGTAATATGAATATATGGTTTACATCAGACAGTCATTACGGACATACAAATATAGCGGGACCTAAAGTTTCTCGCTGGCAAAGAGGGTATCGTGATTTTAATAGTGTTTGGGAAATGAATCAATCTCTTATTGATGGTATTAACAAATATGTTAAAGAAGATGATATACTTTATCACTTAGGTGATTGGTGCTTTGGAGGAATTCACAACATCAAATTATTTAGAGATTCAATTGTTTGTAAAAACATACATTTGATTTTAGGAAATCACGACGAACATATTATAGATAAAGAAGTGAAATTTTACGATGATTCGTTTAATCCAATTAAACTTTTCTCATCAGTTCAAGATGTACTTCATTTAGAAATTGGGAAAACAAAATTATTTCTTTCACACTATTCACATCGTGTGTGGAATGGTAGTCATAAAGGAGTAATTCATCTTTACGGTCACAGTCATGGTTCTATCCCAGACTTTGGTCGTTCTATGGATGTCGGAGTAGATGTTGCTTATAAAATGTTTGGAGAATATCGACCATTTAACATAGGTGATATTACCAGAATTATGGATAAAAGAGAAATTCATCAAATTGACCATCATGCATAAATTAAGAAATGAAATGATGAATCTGAAAATTATGATTAATTCCTCTTATGGCATGAGTGGGGTTAGTCTGAGTCTTTATGATGAAATGTTAAAGAAAAAGAATAAGTTTTTCAAAATACAAAATAGAGTTTTTAAAGTTAAAAGAGTATTCAATGATAATAAAAACAAATGACAGAAGTTAATTTATATTTAGAGAATAAAGGTAAAAAATTAAAAACCTATCATTTTGAAGAGGATGTTACTAATATTGATAATGCAAGAGTTTTACTTTTTAAATATGTGAATTCTTTTTATTTGAATTCAAAGTATAAAATAATAGTTTCAAATAGATTTATTAATGATACTCAATGTTCAAAAATCAGTGTGATTTTTGATAAAAATACTGAACTAAATAGAGAATTTTTACTAAAAGATTTATTAAATGATTGATATTTTCGATAAAAAAGCAATTGATTTGACAAAAGTTGTTTGTCACTCTGGTGGTGCTCCCGGCGCGGACACTGATTGGGAAGTAGATGGTGTTCCATATGGTGTTACCACAAAAGCTTACTCGTATAAAACACCTAAACACCAATCACCAAATAAGGTTGAAATTTCTGAAGAAGATTACAAAGAAGGAATTATTGAGGTAAACAAAGCAAATAAATGGTTAAATCGATATGGTATTCATAAATATATGAATCTATTGGCTAGAAACTGGGCTCAAGTAAAATATTCAGAACAAATATTTGCTATTGGAACTATTATCAAACCTGGTTGTAAAAATACAAAGGGTTACTATAACAAAGGTAAATATGATATTGTTGATGGTGGAACTGGTTATGCTTGTCAAATGGCAATAAACAATCAAAAAGAAGTTTATGTTTTTGACCAAATCAGAGATAAATGGTTTCGTTGGTCTTATTCAACATTTCAATTTGTTGAAATGAAAGAAGTTCCTACTATTGATGTTCAAAACTTCGCTGGTATTGGAACAAGAGAGATTCAACCCAATGGAAAACAAGCCATCAAAGACGTTTATAAAAAAACATTCAAATGGTAAAAGAAGATTTCATAGAATTTATTAAAGAGTTAGGATTTGCCCAAACTTGGGGTTCTAATTCTAACTCTTTTTCCTTATCAACTGATGTGATGGGAAAACCTAATCAAAATTTGATGGCTTTTGCTGACCAACTAAAAATATCAATTGATGATGAATTAGTACAACTTTCTTTATCACAAATGAGTACTCATATGATGGCTGGTAAGAGTTTTGGGAATTTCAGTTTGAAAACATTTGGTGATGATGGTGATATTCAATTAGAGTTTTTTCTAAGTTTTATCTTAGGATCATTTAATCAAAAACCCAAACATATCTTACAGTTTATTCGTGATAGAAAGATAAAAAATATTTTACAATAATGTTTTTATATAAATTAAAAAAGTTATTTAAAGAAAGAAAAAAAGATATCGTTCAATCTACTTTGACATTTTCTTTAATGGCATCTATTTTTTCTTTATTTGGTCTTATTTTTCTAAATCATGAAAATTTTTCTAAATCAGATAAAATACAAATGCTTGTTACTTCTTTTATTCTAACAACAATAAATTTAACAATTATTTATTTTGTTGATTATTTTTTAGGATACAATATAGTCGTTTGTATTTTATTAGGTTATTCTTCAAGTTTTCTTTTATTTTTTATACCTTGTTTCATTTTTATTTTATACTTTGAAATAACTGACTTAGAACTAAATAAAAGTGAGACCAGAGATGCTAAGTTAAATAGTATTTTTAGAAGTTTATTCTAATATTTAATATATACTTTATGAAAAAGTTCACTCATATGGTAAATGAAGAAATAAGTAGTAAATTTAAGTTAGGCTTAGATATGCATGGTGTTATAGATGCTATGCCTGAATTCTTTTCCTTTTTGACAGATTCGTTCATAAAAAATGGAGCAGAAGTTCATATAATAACTGGTGGTCGTTGGGATTCTGAATTTGAAAAACAATTAAATGACTTTGGTATCAAATGGACACATAAGTTCTCTGTTTATGATTACTTAAAAGAATCAGATGCTGAAGTTATCGGTAAGGTTCAATTTCCAGATGGAACTATACAAAAGAAATTTAAAAATGAATATTGGGACTCGGTAAAAGCTCAGTATTGTAAGGAAAATGGAATTGATTTACATATAGATGATACCCTAATCTACAATGATTTCTTTTCGACTCCATTTGCTAGACTTTGGAGTCACAATGGGAAACCTAAATATACAAACAAAGATATAAGACACATTGATTAACTTTTATATTTTTTAAGATATAAAAGAGAAAAGTATGTTTCAATCTGAAAAAAATCAAGAATTAGATTTAAATAATCCTATATTTGTCTTTTATGTTAATTGTGAGTTGAAACCCCCAATTAGTGCTCAGGAATATATTGATAGTATTCAAAAGAATTTTGACGTTTATAAAAATGCAACTATGTGGTTTGTTAAATCTAACAAAGATGAAATAGTTTGTATTTATGATGGTTGGGGTAGAGTAAGAGATTCTGAAATAAAAGACTTAATAGAAGAAATAAATACTAAAATAGAAATAATGTCTAATTCTCATTCGTTTGATGATTTTAAGATTAATGTAAGAGATTGGAGAATAAGTAAATTAATAGATGAAAAAGAGTAAGTGGGATATAATAGGTAAAGAAATTGATAAAGATATCAACTCAGAATATGATAGTTGGTTTTATTGGTGGTATGATGGCGGGGATTATTTTGACCACGATTATGATCAATATTATACTTATGATTATTCTGAGCCTGTTTATAGAGAATATTTTTCAAAAAGAGGTAAATGGAGTAAAGACAGATATTTAGTTGGAAACTATATTGATATGATGTCAATTTATTCGCCTCAAATTTTGAGACAAAAGAAAATAGACTATTTATTAGGAATTGATAAATGGGAAGTGACGAGTAAACCAACAATTTTGGATTACATAAATGATAAAAAAGGAAATGAAAGAAATTGAAATTTATGAAGGTTTTTGGACAGTAAATGATATAAAATCTAATGCAGAAAAAATATTTATTTTTGGTGATAATGATTTAAGAATTGGAACAGGTGGTCAAGCTGTAATTAGAAATTGTAACAACACATTTGGTATAAGAACAAAAAAGAAACCATCTAATTCAGATGATTCTTTTTACTCGGATGATGATTATGACTTTAATACTCAAAAGATATTACAAGATATTTTACAAATAAAATATTTACAAGTTTCTGGAAAACAGCTTGTATTTTCTAACGGTGGATACGGCACCGGTTTATCTTCATTAAAATCAAAGGCTCCTAAAACTTTTGACTTTTTAGTTAATTGTTTAAGAAACTTTTTTCAATTTAATAATGAGACTGGTAGAACTTGGAAATATATTCCTTCTTTTGATGAGTTAAATTTTGCAAAATATCTAAATATATCAAATGAATCAGTTATTTTACCAATAAATAATAGTTATTTTAGAAATAATTGTCTTGAAAAGGGAATTTTTAACTATTTTGATTTAATTAAATCGGAAAATAAAGTGGCTTTTACATCAGAAACTAAATATGAACCGGGTCAAATACTTAATTTAAACGTTTTTAGTAATGAATATTTAGTAGTAAAAGTTTCACAGTCTTATAATTGTGATTTTATATCTAAAGATTATTGGTCTATGTTTGAAGGTTTTAATAACGACTTTGTTGAAGATAAAGAAATTTATGACTTATTTCAAACACAATTTGAATTTATTTGCACTCTTAATCCAGATGGAACTATGAAATTTAAAGAAAACATTTTTAATTAATGGAAAATATTGAACAAATAATGAAAGAAGAAGGTGACTTCTTTGAATGGACTTATACCGCAAAAAACGGTTTAGAAGTAGATTGTTTTATAAGAAGAAATAATTCTTTAGCCTTTTGTGGTTATGTTGTTATAACTTCAGATAATAAATTATTTGGATTAGACTATGATAATATCTACTCAAAAGTCAATATCTCTGTTCATGGTGGTTTAACTTATTCAGATGAAGGTGAAGGAGGATGGATTATTGGTTTTGATTGCGCTCATTTGGGTGACTTTTGTCCAGCTTTTTCTTATGATGGAATTTATAGAACAAAAGAATTTGTTATTTCAGAGTGTGAGAGTTTAGCAGAATCTGTTTCTAAATTTAGTGGTATAATACAAAGATTAAAAAATATTGATTCAGTTATTGGTGATAATTAAAAAAATTTGTATATTTGTTAAAATATAAAAGATATGGACGCCACTACAACAATTAATGATTATTTAGAAAACCCCGCTTACGACTTTGAATCACTTTCTGATTTAATTTCAATGGCTCAAGATTACCAATACCAACAATTGATGTCCGAACTTCAAGAAGAAGGTTTATAATACTATACGGTTGGGTGACCGAGATCTTAGGTGTCACTACGCAATAGTGAATACGGTAGTTAGTTACTATCCCCAACCTCTAATTTATTTTTTATGTCAATTTATATAAGTAGACAAGACTACCAAAGAGACTTATTACCAGAATTTAGAGATTTCAAATTGAAGTTAATTCAATCTGATGTGGATTTTTCAGTCAGTAAAGACCTGGTGAAAAAATATCATACAGACTTAACTTTTATTAGAAATAATTTTAAAAACGATATAATCTCTGGATCAATTGCTCTCAGTTTATTAGGTCTTATTAATAGAGTGGCTTCTGATATTGATATTCTTATTAAAGATAAGAACCGATATTCTGGATATATCAATAGCACATATGTTGGTGATGAATCCAGTAATATGGATAATCGACTTGGTTATATCAATTTTGAATATAAAAAGAACTTCTTTTCAAAAACCAGAGTTTATGAGGTTGATTTCTTTTTAAATTTGGATGCTAAATATATTGAATTTGATTTTGAAGGAACTACTCTTAAACTCCAACATCCTTTAGAAATTATTTCAGCTAAAATGGGAATGACTCGTTCTCATAAACACTATAGAGATTTGGAAATTATCTTTAGAAAATTTGATATTTAATCATTTTTTATTATCTTTGTGTTATGCCAAAGTATATCAATTATCGCTATTTGTATCCACCACGTCCAAAGAATGCTATTTCTCCGGATGATTTAAATTTCTGGGATAGTAATTCTCTTTTAGCTCAGCCAAAACTGAATGGTTCAAACTGTCTTATCTTTACTAACGGAGTTAAAGTCGTTGTAATGAATCGACATAATCAACGACTTACTAATTTTAGATTAACAGATGAAGAAGTTAAATCTCTTTATCGTGGTAATGGTGGTTGGATGATATTGAACGGTGAATATCTCAATAAAAGCAAGATGGATGAAACTGGTCAACCATTCAACCACAAGTTTGTTATTTTTGATATTCTTTGTTTTGATGGTGATTATCTTGTTGGTAAAACTTTTGAAGAAAGAGTTCAACTTTTGGATACTCTTTATGACCAAATAAATTGTGAAAAAGAATATCTATTTGGTATTTCAGAAAACGTTTATCGTGTTAAATCTTATTTGAGTGGATTTAATGACCTTTTTAATAAACTCACTCCAATTGATATGATTGAAGGTTTGGTGATGAAAAGAAAAAATGCTAGACTTGAAATTGGTTCTTCAGAAATGAACAATGTTAAGAGTCAAATTAAATGCAGAAAATCAACTAAAAACTATAAATACTAAACATAAATCGTTTGTTAGAATATAATTGTAATGAATCCAAAAATTACAGTTAGTTATTGTGATGGTTGTCATATTGAAATTATATGTCCAAACTATCGAAATTATAATATTGTTATAACAGATGGTCAAAATGAAATCCTAAATGTTTTGACCAATGAGAGTCTAACTAGCTACGATCCACACTCTATAAATTTTAAGTTTATAAAATATAATGTAAAAGTTTATTTTGAAAATGAACTCATTTTTTCTGATGAAATGAATTTAGATGGAAAAAAGGTTAAATTAAACTTTGATAGTCATGCTTTAGGTGATTGTATCGCTTGGATGGCACAAGTAGATAGGTTTCAGAAATTACATAATTGTGAATTGTATGTGAGTTGTACATTTAAAGATCTTTTTGAGAAATCATATCCTAATATGAAATTCACAGACGCTAATCCTAATCCAGATAGAGGTGATAATACAATAATACCTGGTTTGAAAAATAGTTCTTGTAAAAAATTCTATTGTTTTTACTCACCTTGTAAATGTTACTATGCTAGTTTTGATTTAGGTTTCTATTCTCGTATTCCAAGTCTTAGAACAGTGACTCTCTCTAAGGTGGCTTCTGATATGTTGGGTATGGATTATCAAGAAGAAACACCAAAGATATGGATTGAAAATACCGAAAGGATTCACCAAAAACCTTATGTTTGTATAGGAGTTCAAAGCACTGCTCAATATAAGTATTGGAATAATGAAAAAGGATGGCAAGAAGTTGTTGATTATCTAACTTCGATTGGATATGACGTGCTTTGTATAGATAAAAATGACCATTTTGGAAAAGATGGAATCGTTAATTCAGCACCATCAGGAGTTATTAATAAAACTGGTGATTTTCCTTTACAAGAAAGAATTACTGACTTACTACATTGTGATTTTTTTATTGGTCTTAGTTCTGGTTTATCTTGGTTAGCATGGGCAGTCGGAAAACCTGTAGTTATGATTTCTGGATTCACCAATCCCTATAGTGAGTTTTCTAATCCTTATAGAGTTTTCAATGATAATGTTTGTAACTCTTGTTGGCATGATATTACTATTACTGATCACTTACATAAAGGATGGTCTTATTGTCCAAGAAATAAAAACTACGAGTGTTCTACAGAAATCACTTCAGATATGGTTATTGAAAAGATAAATCTTTGTATTGAAAACAATAGTTTTCTAAAATGAGAAATTAATATATAATTTATGGAAAAATTCTCAAAACTTAAACCTAAAAACGAATTTACAGAAGCTGATGATGAAATACTTTATCAGGATGATACAATAAAAGTAGTTAAATATGAAGACTGGTCTTTAATTAAAGAAAAAGACTGTGTAGTTTGTATTCCTTATCTTATTGAATCAAATCAAATGGTTTTAAGATATGAATATATTCCAACTTTTAAGTATGTAGATGGTCAAGAATTCCACGCAACTGTTTTAAGTGGTGGAATTGAAACCGGGGAAACTCCTAAAATGGCTCTTTTGAGAGAGTTAGAAGAAGAAGCTGGTATTGTTTTAAGAGAAGATTTTACAATTGAAGAAGAATTTAATCCTCTTTATATTAGTAAAGGACATACTAATAAATATCATCCTTTTATCTTACCTTTAAATGAAAGAGATTATCACGAAGTTATTCCAAAAGGTGATGGTTCTGAAGAAGAAAGAATTAGTAAGTCGGTAAAAGTAGATATCAAATTCATTAATTCTGTAAACTCATCAGATTTGATTACTGATTACATGTTGATGAAATTAAAAGAGTATCTTAATCTAAGACAGTAATTATTTAGATAAAAATCTTGTTAAATAAGCTTTTATATCTTTGTTCATTTCAACTTTATCAACACTTCCGTAATCAGATATTCTTGGATTTAGATTTCTATCAATATTTGATTCTCTAACAAAGTCTCTAAACAATTCGTCTAAATCTTTATTGAATAAGTATTCAGAATCTATATCCGAAATCCAATCATTATTATAAGGAAATTGATAATAAGTGACATTAGTTTTGTATTCTCTTTTTACTTGATTTCCTTCAGTATCTTTTGTTGTATAATATTTAGTTATTTCTTTTTCTACTTTTTCATATTGTCCTAATTCATCACTAACAATACTATCAAAACTATTAACTATTTCATCATGGTTATCATCACAATGTGCTGACATTTCCCAGTTAGCAACAGTATCTTTTATTTCTCCAAAAACTTCTGAACCGCTTACTAATTGTTTGATAGTATCATAAAATCTTTCCTTTAGTAAGTAATTAATCAACTCTTCTTCAGACATGCCTTTTACTTTATCATATACTTCATCATCACATTCATCTCCGATATGATTTATAGTTTGTTCAAAACCACCTAATTCTTTGATAATAGATTTAACGACTAAAACCTCATTTTCTTTATCCAAATCATATTGAAAAAGTGAATTAATTTCTGGATAATAACTAGATAATTCATAATAATCCCACATATGTTCTTGTCCCTTAACTAATGAGTCTTTATAATCAGATCTTGGTGAAAGTATAAAATCGGCTAAATCTTCTAAATCCATTTCAGCCCATAATTGTTCTTCTTTTTTAACTTCAACGCTCCAACCATAATAGTCTTCTAAATCAGTTGGCTTGATTTTAATTGTGTTTCTTTGTTTAGCAAAAATTGAAATATAATTATTAGCTTCTTCTCCAGACATATTATCTTCTGGATCAACGTTTATAAAAATTCCACCTTTTATTAATGTAGTATTTATATCTACATCAGTATCAGTATCATATAATTTTATATCAGCGTCTGCTTCATCTTCTATGATTGAACAAGCAAACTTTAAGGAGTCTGTTACATCTTCATTGTTTACATCTTTTGATTTCTGAATTTCAATCCAGTAGGCTGGTCTTATTTCTTCACCAGCTACTATATTTTCCGTATAAACATCTTTTTCTACTGATGGTTTATTGTAGTAGTTTATAGTGTGTTTTTTTACAAATCCAAAATTTACTACTATTAAATATCCAGCGTCATCTAATTCTATTAGATACTCACGAATTTGGTCTTCGTTTAATTCCCATATTTTTCCAGAGTCTAAATCTTCTTTTAAAGATTCTTTGATGAATTGAATATATCTTTTAAGTTTCATTATTTAATATATATTAAAATTTTATATTTATTATGAGATACTTAAAACTATACGAAAAATTTAGAATGATATCCGAGAATATCGAAGGTATCGATAGGGTCAAAACCGAGAATAGACTATTTAAGTCTTTTGGCAGTAAAGAAAAAATACAACAATGTATAGAAGAAGTTTTTACAAATCAAAATTTAAAATATTTAGGTGCTGGTGGTGTAGGATTGACATTTCAATTATTAAAATCATCTGAATTACCTGAAGATTTCTACAAAAATTCATTTGAAGGTAAAAAATGCGATACTGAAATGAAATGTATGAAAATGACATTGCAAGAAGATGAAATAAATAGTGCTAGAAAATTATTAAATAAAGACTTAAAAGGAATTTGTGGATATTATTGGATAAAAACTCATGTCTTTGAAGGTAAAAAGGTTTATTTTATTTGTATGGATTTCTTAAAACTACTTGATGTCAAAGAAAAAATGATATCTCATTTGATTTTCAACTTGTATTATCCAACTAATGGTGCTCAAAGTTATTGGATTGACAATACCGATGATAAATTAAATAAAGTATTTAGTTGGATAAAAGAAGCATCTAAATTGTCCGATAATTTAGAATATACTGATGACGAATTTATCAAAAATTATAAAAATGGAATTAAAATGTCAAATGTTCAAGGCCTGACTATTGATTCATTGGTGAAAATGTTTTGTAGTAAAGATGGTAATGAGGATTTTAAAGGTCAAGAATCAACTATCAAAAAATATTGGTCTGAAATAGATGAAAACTTCTTTATTTCATTTGCTAAAAAATTATTAGAAATATATAAAATTGGAACAAGTGCTGGTCTAACTAGTGCTTGGCATGATAATAAAGGTCCCGACTTACAAGAAAATAATTTAGGATATAAAGGATCTGAATTGGTTGGATTTGATTTTACATAAAAAAATTATATAATGAAATACTTAAAGTTATACGAACAATTTAGACTAAATGAATCATCTGATTGGAAGGAAACATTAGAAATTAATGGTAAGGAATATAAAATTAACTGGGGAATGCCAAAGTTAGAGTTGGCTGAGATATTCCAAACACTAAATCATCATAAGTCTAATTTACCTAAAGAATGGTCGGATTCTTTTGGAGTTATTTTCAATAGTGAGAGACCGGAAGAGTTTAGCCATCAGACTGATCCATCAGCTGAATTTATAAACAAGCCATTAGAATCATCTATGAAGGGTAAAGCTACACCAACAAATCCTGAAATAAAATATTCATGTTATGAATTGCTTCAATTAGATAGTATTGGTGGTAAGAATGGTGATGATTTAGTGCCTTATCACAACTTTATAAAAGAAATAAATAAAGCTTTTTGGAATGGTAAGAAAGTTCAATTGGATGAATCTCAATTACAACAACTCGCAAAAAATAAAGCCGATGAACCAGGTGATGATGCTACTGGATTTCACAAAGTTATGTTGGATTCCGAATTCTTGGATAAATTTAAAATATATTATGATATTTATGTTAAGACTGATTTGAATCCAGATGGTATTGTTCCACCAAAGTCAATAGGAGAGAAGGGGTGGATTCCTAAATTAAGAGATGAATTATTACCAAACATGAAAGAGCCAAAAGATCCGAAATGCAAAAATCTTTGGTTGAAATTAAGAGAACATGATTTGAATCCTGATAAATCAACAAATGCGGACTGGAAAGACCAAGATAGCGCTCAGATAATTTGGAATAAATTAGTTAATTATAAAGGATATTTTGGAGATAGCTTTGACTTTTTCACAGATAATATAGAAAAAGGTGGGTTAATGCCACTTTCCGCAGCGGTTGATATGAGTGGTCAATTGTTTCTGACTGGTGGAAATAGAAGAATGACTTTTTATTGTGGTAAAAAGATATTACCTACTATTTGGGTTTGGTAAAAAAATATTAAATTATGAAATACTTAAAACTATACGAAGATTTTATGGAAGAATCACTTCCAGGATTTAATATACCAAAAGCTGATAATTATAGTGGTAAAAACAGAATTATTTTGATCGGACCTCCAACTGTTGGTAAATCAACAGTTGCTGAAGAAATTTCAAAAAAATTAGGAATTGAGTATGTTAAACTTGATAAACTACAGGAAGATTTTGGACATGGTGATGGAAAAGAATTTGAGCTAGTTAAACTTGTTACATCTGAAGATTTTGAAAAGTATGAAACTCCTTCAATATTAGATTTTGGTGGGGGTCACGTTTATAACGATGGAGTTAAAGAACTTTTAGAGGAATATCCAAATGTTATACTTTTAATGCCATCATTAAACGACCAAAAATCAAAAGACTTTTTAAGAAAAGGAAATTATGAAAGATGGTCTGGATTTATGAATACTTTAATAAGTGCTTATCAGAGTGATAATATTCCAGAAGATAAAAAACAAGAATATATTCAAAAGATTGAAGATATGAAAAGGGGTGAGGCTGGTCTTATAACTAAAGAAGAGTTACCAAATGTTCCTGAAGTTGAAGGATGGGGTGGTCTTAATATGGAAAAAGGTTGGAACCAAAAATTTCCACTAACAACTGAAGAAGATAAAAAGAATAAAGATATATCAAAGCATATAGTTGAAGTTTATAATGATGATGGAACTAGAAGAGATAAATCAGATATAGCAGAAGATATAATTAAATTAATAAAATAAAAAAGAGAGACTTTAAAGTCTCTCTTTTAATTTATAGCTGTTCGTTTATTTGTTTTAGATTTTACTTAGTAATTCTGCTTTCTTTTCAGAAAACTCTTCATCTGTTAAGATACCTGCTGAGTGTAATTCACCTAACTTTTTGATAAGCTCAATCACTTCATCTGAAGAAAGTAATTGACTTTGTTTTGTTTTTATTTGCTTTATCTCTGCTGGTTTTCTACTTTCAGGAAGTATCTGAATAATAGTTGAAGAGATATAATTCTTTTCAAAATCCATATCCACTTCAGTGAATTTTTGTTTAGACTTTTCACCTTTTTCAACTCTACCAGTTTCTATAGAATTTGTTGAAAGAGATCCAGCAATATTTAGATTAGGTAAATCAACTTGAGAAGTATAACTATTATTAGACGAGTAATAAGCATTTGATGTTGTTATTGTTCCGAGTACATTACTTTGCCAGATTCTACTAGAACCATTTGTAGTAAATGTTGAACCACCACCAGAACCATATATCGTATATGGATTATACCACGGATAAGGATTATAAGGATAATGTTTTTCAACAATAATTCTATCAAATCTTCTT
>Ga0255118_1000132_pt1 | contig 19803 bp, 14 predicted proteins | sample Law_Atlam_RepB_8_2_FD_188584 | JGI IMG/M metagenome (GOLD analysis project Ga0255118, IMG submission 188584) | Freshwater microbial communities from St. Lawrence River, New York, United States - Law_Atlam_RepB_8h | ecosystem: Environmental > Aquatic > Freshwater > River | place: USA: New York... | reverse complement strand
CATGGCGCCTTATAATAATATCAAAGTATTATTATCCAATCAATTTTTATATTCGCCTGCTGCAATTTTTAGACACAGTTGTCGTGGTCGTTTGTAAAGGTATTGACATAGGTTGAGAACGGGCCTTTGTCGCATTCTCCGAGGGATTTAAAATTAATATCAGCAGGACATTCTTTTTTGAAGTTTTTAGCGGTTTTTGCCTTTGATTGATAATCAAACAGTTCAAAAGAGTTCAATTGGTTTTTAAAAGTATCACTTATACCATATTGAAATGTCCAATCGCCCTCGTTATAAAAGGGCTTCTTATAAATACAGCTTTTTTTACCAACAGACATTCCGGATAAAAGCCCGTTCTCCCTGCCTTTTATATCTTCCAAATTATCAAAATAATATCGATGGCTATTGCACAATTCCATATTAATATTCGCATCAAATAGTAATCTCTGGTTATCAGTATATTTTTTTGATAATAATGACATATTCTTGCAGGATATTTTTGAACTCAATTCTTTCATATTATATTCATTCGATGCCTCTTGGACTCCGTCCTTTATAACTTCATAATAATTATTCATAATTCTATTTATATTAAGATAGATAAAATAATAATGCATATAAATAGAAGATTTGATTTTTGATGTTATATTATTTGAATCTTCATAATAAAAAAGAAGTTAATGATAGTATACTTGCAAGAGATAATTTTGTTATATTATATTACTCTGATATGTGCGGTCATTGTAATCAATTAAAACCTACTTGGAATAAACTGTGCAATAGCATAAAAGATAAAAAAGATATAACAGTCGTAAATGTAGAGGCGAATAACTTCGAGCATCTTCCTGAAAAATACAAGAAGAATATTGAAGGATATCCTACGATAATTAAGTATTCGTGCGGCAAAAAAATAGAGTACAATGGAAACAGAGAATTGGCCGATATGAAAAAGTTCATTGCGCCTGTCGCTAAGCCTATCGCTAAGCCTATCGCTAAGCCTATCGCGAGACCCAAAGCAAGGCCTGTAAAAGGCACCAAAAAATAATTTAAGGATAATAGGCAATTATAATATATAATGGATAATTTGAATATTGTAGATGATATTATTAACAATAATAACAACGAACCTACGCCGGAAGAATTGGAAACTTTTAAAAATCTCGTGAATGACTGGTTTAAATATGATGACCAGATTAGAAAACTAAGTATTGCTATGAAAGAGCGCAAGAATTACCAGAGAGTTTTAAATAATAAAATAGAGGAGTTTATGTTTAATTATAAATATAATGACCTTAATACGCAGCACGGGAGGATTAAAACGAATGTTAAAGAATGCAAGGTTCCTATCAAAATGAATGATATTAAAACAAAAATAATTAAATATAATGAGCTTTCTGGCGAGGAATTGCTAAAAAAAATATTTGAAGATGAGCGCGAAACAGTTGTAAAAAAGAATATTAAGAGAATTATCCCCAAAGTATCTCTTACTCTATAATACTTCGTCTTCGCAACTCAAATTATAAGAAGCATTTGCATTTATTTTTATTATGAATAGCACCATCTACTATATCATATTCGCATGATGTTGAATAATATACATTTTTAATATTGTATTTAATAATAGTGCTCTCACAATCCAAGCAAGGTCGTGAATATTTCAAGGGATTATCTAAGCTATTGGGTCCTATTCTTACAACATAGATATCGCATTCATTAAGAATCCCCTTGTACTTTTTGTTAATTTTTGATATTGCAGATATTTCGGCATGCATACTATTTCCCTTTATATAAAAATTGTATCCTGATGAAATTATTATATCTTTATATACTATTATAGCACCGTGTTTGTGTGTATAAACAGGTGATTTTGTAGCAATTTTTGCTGCAATATTCAAATAATATTTTTGTTTATCATTAGATATCTTAATTACATTATCATCTCCCATCTTATACCTAGGTATTCTCTTAAGATGGTTTGCTTGATTCGCTCCACATGTATTCCCTCCTGTTATATTAGAGCCGTTCAGTGCATTTCTATCATCTGGCATTTTTTTACAAATTGATATTGTTAATAATATATTATATTATGATATCTGTTATATCTATTATCAATATCATTTTTTATTATAATTGTTATACCTTTTAGTCTAATTGTTAATAACAAGATTTTCATTATGGTTTAGTTCGTGTTCATAACATAGATTATGTACTTTGAGGGGAGCTATTCTTCCGACACGCTGTGCTCTCCCAATTGCTTGTTGTTTATCAGCATCCATAGAGTGTAATATGATGACATCAGTCGCGACGCTAATATCAATTCCCGAGCCAGCATATTGTGTAGTTAGCAAAATAACATTGGTATTTCCGTATTTAAAGTTGTTAAGAATATTCATCATTTGATTTGTATTCCCTTTGAGACATGCATGGGTTATATTGTTAGTCGTAAGTATTTCAGTAATTTTAGAGAATGCAGCATCTACGCGACTGAATACAATGAATTTGCCTGTTATGTTATTCAATATCAATTCAATCAAGGTATCCTCTTTGCTCAATATGCCTTTACCAATAGAATCTTTGTTAGATAATTTTATAACCTCCTCTTTTCTCTCCGGAATAATTGCTGTCAAATTGTCAGTACTAGTTATTTCTTTGCGACAATTAGGACACCTCTTGATATTATCTCCGGTCATTCCACGGCTATTTAATAAATTAATGATACAACTGCCGCAAAATATATGAGTACAATCCAAAATTATAGGATGTGTTATATTATCCAAACAAATTGCACAAGTTTTACTTTCAATCTCCGATATTCTCTCTGTCAAATCCTTCAGTTTTTCATTCAAATTAATAAGCTCTTGTTCTATCATCTTCAATTTATTGGCCTTTATATCATCGGCTATATCTAGTAGTGTAATGTAATCTTTTTCTTTATATTTGTTCTGAATAGCCTTATTCATGTCCGCACATATTAAATTGGCTATTCCTGTCTCGGTTTCATTCTTACCCCCCAATTCTTTGATAGCCCCCGAAATATCATTTGCATTAATTTTTTCAAGAACATTCTGACTTATGTAATTTTTAATTACCTTCAAATATTTTGACATCTTACATAAATAAAATGTTTCTACAATCGGCGGGATTTTAAAACTCTCTTTTACAAACTCCTTATTGCACTTTACTAGCATAAAGTTCAAATAATCCTCCTTAATAAACTCTTTCATATTATGATGTAATGATATGGACGATGAATAAATGCGGTCGCATATATTTAAATAGGTTCCGCTAATTAACCAAATATATAAATATGACAGTCCCTCAATTTTATTAATAATATCATGACATTCATCAACTATGACACGCTTCCATTTATAGATATATGAAGAGTGTTTTTGGTCTTTGTATAATGATAAATAATGAGGGTCGTAATATTTGAATAATATAGATAGTGTGGTATTTTTAATAAGAACAACATCATATTGATTGAAATAGTTGATAATTTCATCGCGGTCTCCGTCATATTTTGGCATATATTTATTTATAAAGTTTAGATTTTCAACAGCAAGATATTTCAAATTGGTATTATCCCGCAATGTTCTTTCCCATTGAACATACACGGGGCCGCGCGGAACTACAATTAATGTAGAATTGATGATTTTATTTAAAGTAGCTATATTTTTATTCGTAGAACTTAATTTAAAATAATTATAAGCCTTGGAACTATGATAACTAATGATTTTTTCATTATTAACCTTTATATTATCAAGATTATTATGAGCCACAATAGACAATGCTATTAGCGTTTTACCATACCCTACAATATCCCCTAAAATACCTATATTCGACTCTATTTCTTCCCCGGTAGTATATCTAATTTTTCTATGATTTTCCATCATAATAGCCTTATATAAGCAAGCTAATTGATGAGGCTTTAGCTGTTTCTTAATTTTTGTAGGCTGAGCACACCTAGGCGACTCATTATCTAATTCAATATTATAAATTACATTATCATAATTATCATTAGACATTATACATATATTATATTATAATATACAAATATATTTTATATACATTTATAATCTCTTCGTAAAATGATATAAGAAATAATATCAAATATTAAATATAATGAACGAAGAAAGCACAAATATATCTACTGAATCTATAGTATCAGTCCCCGAAACCCAAGTATCAGTCCCTGAAACCCAAGTATCAGTATCTGAAACCCAAGTATCAGTCCCTGAAAAACAAGAGTCTGTACAGACAACTGGTAATAATGTTGGGCCCGAAAAATTGAAGCGTATTATCTTTGCTTTGCCAGGAGATAATTTTAGTTCAAAGTTTTTAATTTCTTGGACTTCTACAATTAGCAAGGTTATGGATATGCGCAAATACGACATATTGATTTCGCCCGCAACAGGTTCATATGTTTCATTTGTAAGAATGAAAACGCTGGGTTTGGATACACTAAGAGGAGAAACACAGAAGCCTTTTAATAACGAAGACTTTGATTTGTGGATTACAATTGATAGCGATATTATATTTACGCCTGAACAAGTTATTGAATTAATTGAATCGGCAGAACATCATCCTGTTGTCGCCGGTATGTATAGAATGGCAGACTTGACAAATTATGCGTTTGTGAAAGACTGGGATATTAATCACTTCAAAGAAAATGGAACATTTAAGTTTAGCACTCCCGAAGAAATTGATGCGTGGAAAAAAGAGACTTCATTCAAATATTATCCAGTTGCTTATACTGGCATGGGATTTATGGCAGTTAAAAAAGAGGTTTTTGATAAAATGCAATATCCATATTTTGATGCTGAATTAAATATAATTATAGCAGATGATGGAAAAGTAATAAAAGATATATGTAGCGAAGATGTAGCATTTTCAAAAAATATTATCAAAGCTGGTTATCAAATTATGATTAATACTGATATACGCGTAGGACACTTAAAACAGTTGGTAATTTAAAATATCATTAAAATTATAGAATATAATGAATATTATTTTTTCATTAATAGAAAATGCTAATAGCTATTATCCGCTTCTAATAATTATATTATATATAATATATTATTTAATATCAAACTCATTCATGTTTTTAATATTAATAATTACAGGAATGTTAATAGGATTCTACATAATATATATATTCAGACATAATATATTATATTATTATTCGTAATATATCTTTATTCTATATTATTAAATATTTTATTTATAATACTATTAAATCCTGTATCTTTATTTTTGGTATTATATCTTGTATTTGTTCGCATTTGACCACTGCCTCTTCCACGACCTCTTCCACGCCCCCTTCCTCTATTTCCCCCTATAATTTTGTTATCTTCTTTTTTTCCTGATTCCTTTTCATTTTTCTTAATATCTTCATCTTCTATTACAGGCTCCTCTATTACAGGCTCTTCTATTACAGGCTCCTCATTGATAGGCTCCTCTATTACAGGCTCCTCATTGATAGGCTCATCTTTTACAGGCTCCTCATTGATAGGCTCCTCTTTTACAGGCTCCTCTATTACAGGCTCCTCTATTACAGGCTCCTCTATTACAGGCTCTTCTATTACAGGCTCCTCTTTTACAGGCTCCTCTATTACAGGCTCTTCTATTACAGATTTTTTTGTAACACTACCCCTTACAGTATCTTGCAATTTATTATTTTCTTGGTTCGATTTTTGAGAAAATGAAAATGGCATCATATAAGAATATTCTTGTTCTGCTTGTGGAACAGGTTTAGTTTGCTGAACTTGTTGGGTAGGCTGGAAAGAGAAGAATGAAGATTGAGCAGGTAATTCAGCTGGCGCAGATCTTACAACAGGCTCTTGATATACGGAATTATTATTTAACACATTTATATCTGGTTCTGGTGAAGAAGAATAATAATAGTATATTAATCCGCCGCATATAATTAAAAATACAAATATTCCAATTCCTATTAATACCCATTTAAATTTCCCCATTATATCTTCTTCGTCGTCCTCTTTCTTTTCAGCAGTAGTAGCAGGAGTAGCAGGAGTAGCAGGAGTAGCAGGTGTAGCAGGAGTAGCAGGAGTAGCAGGTGTAGCAGGAGTAGCAGGTGTAGCAGCTTTGGCAGGTGTAGCAGGAGCAGTGAATTTATCTTGTTCTTCTCTTGTTCTTATCGTATCATTTAGATTTCTTGTCAATTCATTATTATCTATGATAAAATCCTCAAAGCTCTTATTGAGAATATTTCCCAAATCCTTTATAATAAGATTGTTTTCTAATTTAGAATTTAAAATATCATCTTTTGTCATTGTATTTTGCTTATTAAAAGTTTCTAATACATTTATTAAATCATTTATTAATAATGATGAATTCATAATTTATATTCTTCTATATTAATATATTAAAATAATATGTTTTTCTTCTTAATAGATTAGATATATAATGGAATTATTAAAGCCTATTATTGTCAAAAGATGGATATCTGAAAATAAGTATATCAAATACATATTTGATAATAATATAGGCAACAAATATAAGTCTGATGATATTGTTATAAATCAATATATATTTCAGGATAATAATATAAAAGACGCTTTAAATAAGATAGCATATCATATATATAATTATGAAAATAATAGTAGAAAACAACAACCGTCGCAGCTAACATTTCCTTATTATTGCTGGGATGAAATATTAGGGAAACCATTTCTTTTTGATATTAAAGAGATTTATTGGAAGGGTTATGATGTTAATCCCCTGAAATCCAAGGATAGGGCCTCAAAGAAACTTGAAGAATCTATAGAGTATATCAATAATGATAATGATGAATTGTTTAATAATGATTTAATCAATATAGTTTTTCGTAATGATTTTGATTATGATAATAAATATTATTTTAATAAAAACGAAGAGGTCAATATTGAAGCAATAGCTAAATTGATTAAGGAAGAAGATTCTATTGTAAAGCTCTATAATCTCCCTGTACTGAAAGTTGTAGAACAGAACGAATATTATAACGAGGTTATATTTGAGTATAGAATGGAAAATATAGAGCCGCTAATGGTATTATTTGATACACTTAAAACTGATGAAGAAATCCAGTTGATACAGTTTGCGAATAATAACAATGCAATATATAAATTGTATAAATACCACACATTCGATAAAAAATATTTGGATTACAGATTTAAATCGAGCTCTACCAAAAAAGAAGGCAAGGATATATCTGTTATAAACCTTTATTACAAGAATAAGAATATCAAATTATCAATATTTAAAGACGGGGTTTTCAAATTGGCTTTTAAATATGACGTAGATAATGGAGAGAATAAGAGTAATATATTACATATTAAGGATGATATTGTAAAATATTTAAAGAAGTTTAATATAAATATCTTTTTCAAAGAGATAGATATTAACCTCAGAATAAACTATTCAATTGACAATTTAGAATATCAGAAATTAATAAAAAAAATAGGAACATATACCAAAATATTTGAGGATTTTGTGCTTAATAAGAAAAAATCTAAGGGAGTTTTTAAATACAAAAGAATTGCAGGCAATTCCATGAGGTTTGATTTAGATAACTTTATAATTAATAGACATGAAATACAAGATTCTACAATAGAAGAAATCTTGGCTGTGCTAAAAGATATGGGGATAAATACTACTATAAATTATATCAAAGGTGTTATTAATAAAAAAGCCGAAATACAAAATATAAAGCCTAATAATACCGATACCGACGAAAAAGAAGAGACCATTATAATAATCAAGGAATACAATAATAATATAGACTTCTATGTTGATATTAAAAAGACGAGTTCTTTCGTAGAGTTAGATAATTTAAAATATTGGCTCTCGCATATCATTGAAGATATTAGAAACGAAAGGAAACCGGGTCCTGGTCCTAAGAAAAAAATAATTACCAATATTGTTTTACCTGAACCCAAAAAAGCTTCTTCAAAATCATCGTCAAAATCACCTTCGTCCAAAAAATCCTCATCAAAATCAAGTGATAGTTTTAAGTTTGACGAAGAAGAGTTTAACAAAGATAACTTTAATAATAGAAGTTCGGGTGGTGATAAGAATAGCAAGAATGATAATAATTATTTGATAAATAAATTAAATAATGCTGATAAAGAGCTATACAAAGACCGTGGAAAAGGCAAAAATCCTGCAAGAAAATGCCAGAAAGAGTATCAGCCGCTTGTTCTCAAAAAAGAAGAGATTGAAATATTAAAAGCCAAAGGATACGATCCATATGATAAGAAGGTTTTTGATAATTATATTGAATACGGAAGTAGCGAAGATAACAAGAACTTTTATACTTGTCCGCGCGTATGGTGTCCTATAAGTAATATCCCGCTCGACGAAGCCCCCTCTGTACCCGGCGAATCTCTGAAATGCCCAGAAGAAAATGAGAAACCAATTATGATGAATGCAAATATGAAAAATGAAAATAAATCGCGATTTGTTTATTTACTTAAAGGAGATATAGAGATACCTTGTTGTGGCAAAAGAAATCCTGAAAAAAATGCTAATTTGGTTGATAGCAAAAAGATAGATAAACTACCATCTAAAAAAGCTATTAAAGATTTAGAAAAGAAGAAAAAGGCCGATAATAAGAATAAGAAAAAGAAAGAGATTGAAGAGATTGAAGAGATTGAACAAGAAAATGATGATATTGTTTATATACCTGAATCCCCTGGTGCACCTAAGACTAATGGAACACGCGATAATGGAAGAGATGAGAACGATAAGAATTATATAATGAATAAAATACCTGTTCCTAAAAATCGCTTTGGTGGAATACAAAAAGAGTTATATTATATATTATTTGATGATTACAGAGATTATACAAAAAACTGTTTATCTAATAATAATATAAATAAGCACAATTGTGTATTAAGAAAAGGCTTGAATAATACAACTAATATTATCAATTCAATTGCTTATTTATTGGGAATTACAAAAGATGATTTTATAAAAAATATAGAGGATAAGCTGGATATCTTGAAGTTTTTATCCCTTGAAAATGGAAATGTATTCAAGGATTTTTCTGATATAGAACCAGTTATTCCCGAATTAAACAAGGAGTTATATACAGAGTTCCTCCTTAAATACTCTAATGCCGACAAGACTATTAATATTCCTGATATGAATGATAATCGCGAGAAATCCCTTTATCAAAAGTCCCGATTATTATGTATATATAAATCTTATAAAAAGTTCATTAATTATTTAAAGACAGAAGAAAATCCCTCCGGAAATGTCATTCATTATTTATATACATTAGTCGCAATCATATATAATAAACTAATTGTATTGTGGGATGTTGAGATTGGGCAACCAAATAGTGATGTAAGCATTGTATGTCCTCGCTATTGTGCGATAAATGATCTGCTTTTATATCTCGGGAAAAAAACGAAGGTCATTATGTTAATGACTTCATCCGAAAATAAAGCAAAGGATAACGAGGTTGCCTATTATGAACCTATAATATCAAAATCCCTAAATAAAAAAGAGAGCCTATTTTTTAATCTTGATAATCACAAAAATATAGTTAAAATATTAAATAAATGTTCTGTTAATATCAACGACGCTAATAAGAACTTCTATACCAATCTAGAAAATATGAAGGCTACAAGGCAGCAAATTATAATAAAAACAGAAGGACAGAAAGACGATGTTGAAAAAAATCAAATATATAGAACATTAATAATCAACAAGGACCTCTCTATCAATAGAATAATATTGAAAAAAGACAATACAGTGTTATGTATTATTAAGTTCGAAAAACTCTCAATAATTATGCTTGATTTAATCATTAAACGCCTGAATATTAAAGATGTTATATTTAGCGAGGATATTGATGGCGATAACTTCAAGATTTATATAAATAAAGCATTGCATTCTTTTATTGTTAAAAGGTTTGAAAAAATAGGTATAGCAGTTGATATTGGGGAAATAGCTAAGGAAAACGAAAATACAATAAGGAGCAATTTATTATTTAAGGACGAAGCTTATAGCAAGGACCGCGGAATTATCAGCAATATCTTGAATAAATATAATGATACAGGTAAATATTCAAAAGAAGAGAAAAAATGGCAAGATATGAGAAAGCACATATACGATAAATTGCTTGATGCAAGATTTGATGATAATTATTATAATGAGCTTTCTAAAAAATCCCGTAAAGAAATTATAAAAATCTTGTTGAATAATATCAGCAGCAGCGGCAGCAGCGGAGCCAATAAAAGAAAATTGAGAGGATTACAGATAATACTAGAAGGCATTGATATATATTCGAGGAAAAATATTAAAGATTGGTATTCCAATGATTTGGCTTATTCAAGATATAATTATGTTCATGATATTTCAAATAATATTAAAGAAGATGGTGATGATTTGATATTCACACAGTACTTGGTATCGGATAGAGTGCCAGATAAAATAACTAATAATGGGGATTATTTGCCTAATACAAATACGAACGCCTATGCAAATACGAATATTGGTTTCTATGAGCTTAAAAATAATCTGCAAAAATCGAAGTCTTCTGATAATAGTGATATGCAAAATGGGAAAAAAAATCAATATCAGTATATTCCAGAAAATTGGAAAGGAATTGAAAAAGTTCTTGCGAGAAAATGGACAAAATATAAGAAAAAAATATGGTCTAAGTTGCGCTATATAGATTCTACTTATACTGATACTAATATCTATGAACTATTTAAGTATCTGCTTAAATACGATAATAACCTGATAAATAATATTATAACTTTTGAAGATATCGTGCAATATACTTACAAGGAATACATGGATTTATTATTAAACAATACACCAGACATTGATTTGGATTATAAAAATGAGATAGATATGTTATTTAAGGACCCGCATTTCAAAAATACATATATAACTGCGATGAATATAGTAAATAATACTAATAAGACATTTAAGACGACACGAATATTCTTGGAAGATTACTTTTACAAGAGTTCCCCCGATGAGCGTAAAAATATATTGAATATCATAGAATCTACAAAAGCCATTAAATATTACGGTGATATACTATTAAAACAAATGTCTATCAATTTAAATATCAATATTATGGTTATACATCACCGTGTAGATTATGGCAAGGGTGTTGAAGTATCTAAGAGAGCCGGAAGTAAAGATTTAAAAGTATCTATTAAGTTTTATAATGCCGGTGATAATAATAATCACGCTGAGATATTAAAGAGGCCTCTAATTATTTTATATAGAAAAATAGAAAAGACATTCATAGGCTATTATTTAATAAAACTTATAGATGATAATAAGATTATCTATAACGAATTGAATGAAGCCGATGAAGATATAAAAAATATATTGAAACACCCGAACTCACTTGATAAAAGCAGTTCCCCCATAACTGTGAACATATAAAATCCCTATGAATCTAACCTATCTTACCAATACCTACTACCAAATAAACCATTAAATGTATTTTATTTTTTGTTCTGGCAATTTATAACATTTGCTAATCATACCTTCAATTCCCTTATTGAGATTGAACTCAATCTGCAAATCGTCTTCGTTAAAGTCTTCGCCTGTTTCACCAGCGTCGCCTGCGTCGCCTGCGTCTCCCTCATTTATGCTTGTTAGCATATGATTTGTATCTTTGACATCCTTCAATAGCTCTATCATATACTCTTCATCGATCAATATCTTGCTATCTCCGGTACCGCAAGGAGGCTGTTGTCCTAACATAACATTTGCTGATACTCCATTTACCTTGTCATATTCTGCGAAAATACTTGCATTAATAAGCATATCAGTGGTTTCTTCAAAAGAGGATTTGGCAAGTGGTCCAATGTCTCCTCTGTTAATTCCATGTCTGTCAATTGACATCAATTGACCTTTGTATGTCATAGTATCTATGAGTAGCGACATATGCCTGTAATTCATAGAACCCTCATTCGTAACAATTAGCAGCTCTTTGTATAATGCGTATCGTGCCGCTTCAATACCAAGTGTATCATAGATTTCGCGGATATCATTTGAAATAGTGCGAGTACTATCAATATTCGGATTTGACAATAATTCTATCAAGTTTGTTCCGTCAGTATCCAATACCCATTCAAGCATTTCATCAAAATTGTTAGTATCATCATTGTATCTATAATATTTCTTCTTGTCCAGCGATACCTTCTTAATTCCCTTATAACCCTTCAATAATATTTGATGCACAATATTATGCTCAATCGCCTTGATTGTAGCAATCTCATCTCCATCTTTGAGTGCACTATCCGTAAGCTTGATGCGAAATACACATTCCTCTGCATTATCATCGCTATATACACATTCAATATATTTATCATAAGCTGTATTCAGTTTTGTATAAATATCAATCATCTTCAAATTATAAGAGAGCATTTTGAACTTGTCAAATACCAATCTTAGAACCCATGGCGAAGAGCTCTTAGACTTCGCAGCATTTCCGTTCAATTCTTCAAACTCTTTGTATATATTCATAATACCCTTGTCTTCTTCAATATTCGTCTCGTAATATTCGCCATTATCCCAGTATATCTCAGTATATTTTAGAATATCCGACAATTTCGTAATCTCAATAGAGTTTTTAATATTCATTGCGTGATTCTTAGTAATATCAATTCTATCGTCCTTGAAATTGCCTTCTTCGTCCTTCAAAGGATTAATGACACAAGAAATATCGTTCTTCATATATATCGTCAAAGTCGGCGTTTTAGTCTTCTTGGTAGCCGACAAGATTTCTTTGAGACGAGGAACACCCGAAGTAGCCTTTACAGCAGCAGCAGTACCAGAAACATGGAATGAATCAAGCGTCATCTGTGTCCCCAATTCACCAATCGTCTGCGCAGCAATTATTCCCACCATTTCTCCGGGCTGTGCAATGGCCTGGTTGAAATACTCAATGATTTGCGAAATAATCCAATCAAATATTTCAACAGTGAAATGATAATGAAATATAATTTTTTTAGGATTTAGATATTGTCTGAGCAAAATGTGGAGATATCTCATCCCTTGTGAGCGATTTTTAATATACAATTTGTCCACAAGATTATCAATGTTATCCAAGATATAATCAGGTGTTAAATCCGTCTTGATAGCCGCAATGTTAATAGATTTGATTCTATTGTGAGCCGTAGTAACAATACGGCTAAATGGTATAGGATAATTAATGACATTCTTTTTATCGCGATTATATATTTTCTTAATCAAGAAAAGTTTATCATCAATCATCTTATCAAAGTGCTCATTGCACCTGACATATGTATTGGGTGTGATAGTCTTAAAAGCGTCATCTGTAATATGGATATTAATATTGTCGGTGCTTTTAAGATTATATTCAAAGTCCAGTTCAATATTATTTTTATAGATAGTGTCAATTACCTGAACCTCAATTTTACAACCATCCATTCCATCTTCTCCGTAAATATATTGGATGATTGTGCCGTCAGCAGTTCTCACAGTATTATCATAATGAATCTTGGAATCTTCCATAGCTTTTACTAATCTCCTTTGAATATATCCGGTCTCTGATGTTTTTACAGCAGTATCAATGAGACCCTCGCGGCCACCCATAGCGTGAAAGAATACTTCGTGTGGTTTCAAGCCAGATATAAAGCTATTTTTGACAAATCCTCGTGCCTCAGGGCCGTCATCGTATTTTGTAAAATGCGGTAGAGTTCTGTCAGTGAATCCATATGTAATGCGTTTGCCATCGACATTCTGTTGCCCTACACATACAATCATCTGTGAAATGTTAATCTCTTTGCCCTTAGAACCTGATTTAACCATATTAATCATACGGTTTGTTTTTTCGTCAATTTGCGAGAATCCAATTTTTCCTACTTCGCTCGTTGTCTCATTCAAGATACCGATGAGTTCTCTCTCAATATAATCCTCGTTATTCAAGATACCATTGTTATCGTGCGTACCTCTTCTAATTTCGTCAAGCTTATTATAGGCCTTGGTTTGCATTTCCTTAATTTTGTTTTTGAGATGTTCGTCAGTCTTTTTATCTGTTACTAGGTCACTGATACCAACACTAAAACCCGCTGTAAGTAGCCATCTGCACACAAGACGCTGGGTATTATCCAAAAACTTGCGAACTTCAAATGGGCCATAATCGTGATAGATAACTGGAACTAATCCTGTTGAAATACCATGAAATACCACTTTGTCTAGATTACCACTCTCCAAAATACTGTCATTTATAATTACTTTCTCGTCCTTCTTATTTTTTCTATTTATGAAGAGGCCGGGTGGTAATATTTGAGAATACGCCTCCTTTCCGTTATAAATATATTTATTTTTAGGTTTAGGCAACCTTCCTTTAAAATAACTATTAACCATTTGAATGTTTGCCATGGTTTTATCGTGAATCTCTGTAAAATCCTTAGTTAGGCGATAAGAACCAACAAGAGTATCTTGGACTACCTCAATGATTGGTTTGCCATCGCGGGGTGCAAGAATCATATACGGGACTGCTGCAATATCCATAAGTTCGTTCATAGTCTGGATACTTTGCGGACAATGCAAGTTCATCTCATCTCCGTCAAAATCTGCATTATATGGCGGAGTATCCAAAACATTTAGACGAAATGTTTGGTAAGGCATAATAACTACCTTATGACACATCATAGACATCTTGTGTAGCGAGGGCTGTCTGTTAAATAGCACATAATCGCCATTAGACAAGTGGCGATGAACTGTGTCGCCGATTTTCAATTCTTTTGCAATTGTTTCCAAATCCTTGGAATATTTAAGATTGATTGTAGTATTTGGTTTTTTAATATACTTGGCACCCGGCCAATGGTCTGAGCCGTTCATAATCAATTTACGCATATGCTCTATATTATATTTATTGACAATTTCGGGAAATGTAATATTGATGGCGACTTTGATAGGAACACCAAGTTCATCTATGCTGATATAAGGGTCGGGAGTAATTACAGAGCGCGCTGATTGATCTACACGTTTGCCGTTCAAATTACCGCGAATACGTCCTTCCTTCTTCTTCATTCTGTCAGATACAGATTTCAACTTGCGCCCATTTCTTTGTTGCGCAGGGGCCAATCCAGGCATTTGATTATTAATGAAGGTAAATACATGATATTGTAATAGAATAGTATAATACCTAACAGTCTCTTCCGTAGCTCCCTTTTTAATTTTATCTTCAACTTGATTATTCGCCTTGATAATATCGCTCAATTTATGCGTCAAATCATCTTCGCGGCGTTGGCCATTCTCTTCAATAATACTGGGTCTTACAGCGGGCGGAGGAACGGGGAGGACAGAGCATATCATCCATTCTGGCCTATTCCATTTAGGATTGAACCCCATCATTTCCATATCTTTCTCACTAATCCGCTTGAATATTTTGAGAATATCTTCGGCAGTGAACTCTTGGCGAACATTATCTTCAAGCTTCTTATCTTTCCATTCAGCAATGATTTTCATAGAGTTTTCTTTGTTGATTTTTGTAGGACGGATAGCGCCACAACCGACTACTTCATCATCGCCGCATACCTTGAGCTTGGTTGTAGTATTACAGAGCTTGTAATATGCCTCCCATCTTTTCTGGTTATTCTTAATGGACAAGATTTTATTGATATCATTCTTAAAATCTTTGTGAGGAGTATTTGGAGATATAAGACATTTTGAACATTTATAACATACGCAATTTAAAATTTTTCTTACAATATCAAAGAACATAGCGTGAAATACAGGTTTGGCAAGAACAATATGTCCGAAATGTCCTGGACAAAATATGTTTTTCTGTTCACAAGTAATACATGTTCGGTTATGTTCAAGAACTCCCATACGAGAGTCAAATAAACCGCCAATAATAGGTTCACTTCCAGCATATGTATCCGTTTTATTAATTTCAACAACTGACCTTTTAATAATTTCATCCGGACTTAATACACTAAATTGAATACCTTTTACTTCCTGAATTTCAACCTTTTGATCGTTATAAGATAGTTCGGGATAAATTGACATATCTCTTAATATTAGTAGTTAAAATAACTCGTCTTATGTTTAAATAATATAATCAATTTTTACAATTAAATATAGAAAAATTAAATATAAAAATGTAGAAAATACTGTAAATAATCCTTCATTTAAGCATCAGTAATCCGAAATACTCTCTTAGGCTTCACGGCGCCTCTTGCAGCTCTCGCAGCTCTCGCAGCAGGAGGAGATTTTGGCGGGCTTGCTGGACTTGCTGGACTTACATCAGTAATCCTAAATACTCTCTTAGGCTTCACGGTGCCTCTCGCAGCAGGAGGAGATTTTGGCGGACTTACATCAGTAATCCTAAATACTCTCTTAGGCTTCACAGCGCCTCTCGCAGCTCTCGCAGCTCTCGCAGCTCTCGCAGCAGGAGGAGATTTTGGCGGGCTTGCTGGACTTACATCAGTAATCCTAAATACTCTCTTAGGCCTGACGCCTCTCGCTACCGGAGGAGATTTTGACAGACTTGTCAGACTTGAAGGACTTGACACACTTGACACACTTGGTAGACTTGACGGACTTACATCAGTTATTCTAAATACTCTAACCTTTCTTACTTTAATTGATACAGCAGCAGCAGGAGGAGATTTTGGAGGACTAGGGTTTGTCGGACTAACATCGGTAATCCTAAATACTCTCAATGATTTCGGAGATTTCTTGTTTAATGGCATTCTTAATTTAATATAAGAATAAATATAAAAATAATCGCTGCTAGCAGGGATCGAACCTGCGACCACTCGATTAACAGTCGAGTGCTCTGACCAACTGAGCTATAGCAGCAGGTATTGCTACCCAACTATATATAAATGTGTAGAAGATAATGAATGTTTAATATGTTGTGATGAAAAAGCTACTGATAATTTGAATTGTTATAAATGTAATAAAATAATATGCATATCTTGTTGTAATAAGTTGGACACAAGGACGTCCTTGTTATATCTTGAGAGTAAGCATATATTTATTAAATATTGTTGTCCATTTTGCAGATATTGTAATAACAAACATATCAAGCTATTTAATAAAAATGAAATAGTAGCAATATATACTGAGACACTAACGCAACTATCAATATTACAAAAATACAATGATACCTTGGTTAATAATTACAATCAAATATATAATGAAAATAAGAGATTACAAGACGAGATTACTAACAAAAATGCAGAGATTACTCAAATTACCGAGTTATTAAAAGGCGAGGTTAGAGAGGCCGACGAAGCTGACGAAGGTGACGAGGTTGATGAAACACGAGGTTGACGAAGCTATGCGCTTGACAATATAGATAAAAATATAGAAGGCTAATAATATCTTGGCAATTTACATTTCATATAACTTAATAATGATATATTGTGATGGACATGAAGAATAAAATGAATAAACATATATTTATGAAACTTTTGAAAAAAAGAGGGTACATTGAGCTACTAAAAATTAAATGAAAATAATAAATAATATTTTGATGCCTCAATCAGGTAAGAATCTAAGCATACTTATAATAGCGTATGAGAGGCCTTTAAGAGGCTGCCGATAGGCTCGTAAGTTATTGCAATATCATTGCGATGCCATAAAAAGAAACCAGATTTTTCTAAAAAATGAAAATAAAAATTGAGTACATCTCTTGATTTATTTTGTAATTTCCAAAAAACTTTTGAAACTTTTGAAAAAACAGAAAGATGTACTCAAATTAAAATTAAAAAATATAAATATTATAGTGTCTCTATAACTGATGAATCTAAGTATATAATAATTATTGAGATGCCGTCAAGAGTATGATGTAATAAATATGCATATATATGAATATTATTACTATATAATAAAAGTAAGCTAAATGGATTTGATTACAGGTGAAAAAATACAGTTATTATGTGATGTTTTTATAGGAACTACTGATGATTTAAATTCAAACCCCAATATAACAATAAATCACCCAAAATCCTATAATATAATGAATATTAATAGTACCTATGATAATCCGCGAATAGTTTATTATAAATCATGCAGTCTCAGAGAATTGAATGCAAAAATACATTATTTCACAAACCCTTTCATTTTAGTATCACACAATAGCGATGAAAATATTGTATATAGTGGTATATTTAAAGAATTACTAGATAATCCAAAAATAATAAAATGGTATTCGCAGAATCTAACATTTAAGAATGATAAGATGAGACTACTGCCAATAGGAATAGCTAACTCTCAGTGGTCTCATGGAACCTTAAAAATAATCCAAGAAGCTATTGAATCTCAAAGATATATATTTGGAAATAATAAGCCAAATGATGTATATTTCTATTTCAATATAGCTACAAACCCCGACAAAAGAATTGAATGCTATAATAAAATAGCAAAATATATTAAGTTCGGTGAAGAATTAAATGTTACAGACTATATAAAAGTACTATCTAAATACAAGTTTGCTATATGTCCTGATGGTAATGGAGCTGATACTCATAGATTATGGGAATGCTTTTATCTAAAAGTAATACCTATTGTGTTAGATAGCGATTTTATAAGAATTGTTAAGGATACCTATAATCTACCCATGATTATATTAAAAGATTGGGATGATATCATAAGAACCGAGCTTATATACAGGGATTTTGACAATTCAATATTGGATTTGCAATTTATAAAAAAAGGATTAAGAAGCGAATAATGAATCTGAAAATAGACTCTGACAGCTATTAAGTTTCAACCTTCCTCTTAATATTATTCAATACGCTTTGAAAAACTACGTTAAGATATTTTTCTAATTCATCATTGATTATAATAGGAATATTCACTTTCACAGAAACATCTATTCTTGTTTCTCTATCATTTATATAAATAAGCGATACCTTCTCTTTTATCTTGACAATTTTTAAGGTACATAGAGCCTTTATGATATATAAATAACCTAATTTAAGATTGGTTATTTTATTCTTTGTTACGATAACCTTGTATTTTTCCCCATCATTAACAATAGTGTGTTTACGACGCATTCTAATATAATTATCATCTTCAACAACAACATCTTTTAGATATTTAGGAAAATCATTTACATATATATAAATACTCTCTATTTTCCTTCTTCTCCCGTTAATAATATCCCAATTATTATTAATATTCCATTCTAAGATTTTATATAAATCAGAATTTATATTAGTAGAATCTTTCATATCTAAGGCAACCCGAGAATCATTTGAATCATTGTCATTATCATTGTCGTTATCATTGTCATTATCGTCTTCTTCATCATTTATATTACCATTGTCTTTTTCTGAGACTCCTGTGCAGCTTGAATAATCATCGGGGACTTCATATATTAACTTAAACACCTTGTCTATGGGTTTATTTACGGAAAAATTACTATTATATATAAACATAATAATTATATTATATAACTATATCATTTATATTTTTTATATATATTTCTTTAATTTTGTTATATTTCTCATCAACAATTATTTTTTCATCATATAGCCATTTTTTGGATAATATGTTGTATTTATGATTTTCATTAAATAGGATGTGAATGAATACATATATTACAAATATTATTATAATGCTATTTGTCAAGCTTTTAGTAGACATTAATATAATAGAAAATAATATGATACTCTGAAATATAGAGTTGTTTATTAGCTTCTGTTGTGCTGGTGTTAAATCTATCTTGAGATATCTTCCACCCAATTGAACAATGATTAAAAATAATATAGATAGAGGCTCTAATGTACCCATACCTCCAACTTGCTCCATTATTTCTTTTATAATCTATTTTTTATT
>Ga0255118_1000129_pt1 | contig 20312 bp, 34 predicted proteins | sample Law_Atlam_RepB_8_2_FD_188584 | JGI IMG/M metagenome (GOLD analysis project Ga0255118, IMG submission 188584) | Freshwater microbial communities from St. Lawrence River, New York, United States - Law_Atlam_RepB_8h | ecosystem: Environmental > Aquatic > Freshwater > River | place: USA: New York... | reverse complement strand
ATCAACTACTCTTAATATAACTTCTCTTACCTCATCAAAAGAAAATCCTTTACGATATATATCATTTGATAAATAAATACAAAGTATTTTATCACCACGTTCTACATGGGGAAGATTCATACCAGAACCCGGTATATGACCCCACCCGGGAAAATCAGGATCATCATATATCTTTATACCAAATCTACCATCTGTTAATTCATAACAAATCTCAGTAAGATCCTCTCTTACATTAGTACCAGACATTGATTCTTGAATTTTATCAGCTGGGAAAATAGTTTCTAATTTAGGCATCTCATCATATATTTCAAACTTATCATATCCATATTTCTTATAGTCTTCTGGTATAAGTATTAAATAATTATCATTAGGATTTTTAGTAAATTGCTTAACTGAAAAATCTATAACTTTATCATCTATCATAGGAGCAATATGAGCTTCAATATTAGAATCAAAATAAACTACTTTAACATTCAAATCTTTTGATTTTGCCCATTTGTAAAACTCACCAGTAAACCAAGCACAATTGGCTTTATTTTTATCAAATGATTCTCCAAATCTAAGATTATAAACTTTAGACATATCAGTAATAAACTGATTAGCTATAGTGTCTAACTTAAACATCGATTCAAATATTTGATATGATTTTAGATGTTTCATTAAGTATATATTAATTAGATTATTTCAGAAAGATTACCTAAGGAGTACAATAATTTTTATAAATATATAGTCAAAAAATAATTAAAATATATGTCAAGAGGATGTGCAGTAACAGTTTATCTTGGTTCAGATTCAACTAAAGATCCAAGAACACATTGGTCTATTTATTTCAGTAGATCTCCAATTCAATTACCATTCAGAGTAGAAGGAAATAATGGTGGTGACTTAGATGTTGATGCTGACTTTGTTCAGTATTGGAATAACTCTAATTCAAGAGTAAGAAGTCATTCAGTAAAAGCTTATAACCCATGGATAGGTAAACCTTATATCTCGATAGATGATAAAGAATATTATTTAAGTGAAGGTGATTCAGAAAGACATTGGGATAACCAATGGCATGATTCAACCAGAGGTCAACACGTTTACTATATGGTAAAAAGATTAAATGACTCTGATGATTATAAAGAGTATGAACTTACTATTTATGATTAAGATAAAACTCTTTCAGAAATGAGAGGGTTTTTTTGTGAGTAGAAAATTCCTGCCATATATTAGCCAAAATAATAACAATGAAAAAATATATCACATCAATTATTATGTTGGTTATAATACTAACATCTTGTTCTACTACACAACACGGTTATAACTATAAGAAACATTCCAACCGACAACAAACAATGTATAAACAAACTAAACGTGTTAATAAAGGAAAGAATCAACTTCAACACCAATGTTCACCTAAGAAACACAGATAATAACCTTTAATAAAACACACAATGAAAAAAATCATCTTATCAACTCTTTTAGTACTCACATCACTATTATCATTCTCACAAGAAGTAGGCTTTGGAAGAGCCATTGAACTATACACAGGTTATAAAGATACTAATCAAGAAATTGTATGGAACGGATCCTCAACTTCAGTAGATATACTAATTAAACTAGAAGACGATAAAGTAACTATCTTTAGTAAAGAAATACAAGTTTATCGTGTAGTTACAAAATTAGATGATAAAGATTTACATATATCATATAGAATGTTAGACTCAAATGGATTAAGCTGCAACTTCCATATGGGTCCGTCAGAAACTCAAGGGTATATATTTATCGGTATAGAATATAATGACTACGCTTGGATGTATCTTACTAAACTAGACGACTAAGATGATAGGAATACATTGGATGACTCTTATAGTCAGCATAGGTTTATTAGTATTGTTACTTGGGATGTCAGTGAAAGATAAATATAACAATAAACGTAAATAATCAACCGATATCCCTTTATAAGCTTATTTTTTATGTATTAATTTAATATATAAAAAATGGCTAGAAGAATACTTTTAAGTGAAGATGGATTATCAGATGTGAGCTTTATAATTATGAACTTAGTCAGAAGTTATCAGAAATATATAAAAGTGAACTTATAATAAAACCATGAAGTAAAAGTAAATTAGAAAATAAATATATAATAAAAAAAATAAACTATGAGAAGAATTAAAAAATTTGAAGGGTTTATAAAAGAAAATTTAAAAAATGATTTTTAGAATAAAATATATATAAAAAAATATAAATAGTATGAAAAAATTAAAATATGTAAAAATATGGGAATCTTTTGTCAATGAAGAATTCACTGTAGGTAACAGAATGACTAGTAACTTGTTTGTTATGACCAGTAAACTTAACCAGTTGACAGATGAAAAAGAAAAAGCTGCAGCCCGAGCAGAAATAGATAAAACCGAAGAGGAATTAAAGAAGTATCTTAGTGATCAATTTGATATAGACATATCCTACGTCTCTACCAACTATGGATTATCGCTAAGTTTGAATTTTCCAGAGGGATTTTTCAAAAAATTAGGAAGATTTTTCGGATTGGGTGATACTAAGGTTAGTTTGACCTACAGGGCTAAGGATCTTGAAAAACTTCAGTATACCGAAACTAAACCAGGCTCGTATGAAATACCAGTTCAAGATTTAGATGAGAGTATTAGTTTGTTTATCGGGGCAAAAAGAGCAAATGTAGGCGAAGGCTACGAAAAAGAGATAATGCATAATGAGATCGAACTCAAAGTAGAAGATGCTAATAAAATGTTGTTAGTTATTAAAGAAATTAATCCAGCTACTCAAATAAGGTCTGCTGAAGAGTTAGTGAAGAGAATGAACACGAAACTTCAGGAAGATTATACCGATAAAATAAATATGGGTAAAACAAATCCTAATTATTCTTTTGCTGCTGTTAATAAAGTAGTTTTAGTAGCATAATAGAATTTTTCAAAATAATATATTTTTTTAATAAAATGAGAGCTGGACTGGCTCTCATTTTTTTGCCTTATTTTTGGTACACCAGAAGGTATTTATTCAGCTGGTGTTGGTACAATGTTTATAAACAAAACAGGTTCTACTTCTTCGACATTATTTTTAAAAGTAAGTGGTTCAGGAAATACTGGTTGGGTAGCAAAATAAAGTCTCAACTAAGAGACTCAAATTCTAATTTTACTTTTTGTATTAAACCTGTTTGTTCTTCTAACTCATCAATATCTAAATTAACCCAATCAGTTGGATATCTAACAGACACTAAAGTCTTATAACCCTCTGAGTTCATATAATCTTCTATTCTTTTACAATTTTCAATAAACCATTCAGGAAAAGGTCCAAATCCAGTTCTCTTCTCATCTTGTTTAATTATCCTTCTATCAATATCTACATCAATATAAAATGGCATCATATCAATATCTTGAAAAACCTCTCCTTTACCTTGTAAAGCCATAACTTTAATACGAATATCATTAGATGGTTCTATATGATAACTACAATTGTTATCCTCAAAATCAATACAAATATCTTTTAATGTATCAATGATATACTTAAATTCATCAAATTTAGATTCAAATATTTTGTATGATTTTAAGTGTTTCATCTTTTTAATACTATTTGTATGTGTCTTAATCTAGTTCCTTTATCTATAATAAAATCCGGTAACATCTCCGGTGAGTATCTAGCTTTAACAGCATTCTTATCTATCATATCCATCGGACCAACTCTTTTACCCTCAAATATCTTTGTTAATAAACCAGGACCTTCTCCTTGTTTATCAGGATTTGCTAACTTCCATTCACCAGCATTAACCCAACGTACTTCAGCTCTTTCTATCTTTAAACCCATTCCCATACAAATTGATATTGAGTTAGCTATTTCTTCAGCAATCTCATTACCGTTGATAACTTCTTTATATTTAACACCCCATTTTGATTCACCTGATTCATCAGATGTAACTCTAGTACTAAGACCAATTGTTACAGAAACATGTTCTTTTATCCAACGCTTTCCATCATGTGTGAAAGGAGCAAATTTAACATAAGTCATATCAGAAACAGATAAGAAAATTTCTCTTATCTCAGATTCTAAACTTATATCATCAGACTCAAATAAGACTCTCTCGAAGAGAGTATATGATTTTATATGTTTCATTTAAGTATATATTAAAAAAAATTGATTTTTTTAATTTTTATAAATAATATATACATTATAAAAAAAAATATTACTATGAGATTAATTAAGAAATTTACAAATTTTAGCTCAGTAAATGAAGAGTTTGTTCCAAAAGCAATTACAAAAGATAGCAGAACGGAAGCTTTAACTGGATTATCTAGTACATTAGATAAAAATAAACTTGAGCAATTAAACGTACTTTTATTAGGTATTGCTTCTTTTTATTCAACTGAAAGTCTAACTGCATACAACAAAGAAACAGGAGCTAACATTTTCCCTACAACTTCTACAGAAGTAAGAAAACATTATGATGACTTCAGTAGAGGATTAAATGTTGACCAATTCCAAATGTTAACAGTTGTGTTATCTTCTTTCGCTAAAGATTTAAGAATTGACTCTAAAAGTATTGGTTTTGAATCAAGAGTTAAATTAAATGCTCCATCAACTGAAACTGAAAAAGAACTAGTAGGTTCATCAGCACCAAGTATGGCTAGAGAAAGCTACAGATCTCGTAGATAATTTTAACTTAGGATATAAATAAAAAAGAGTGACCAATAATCACTCTTTTTTTATGCCTGTTGATCCTCATTAATATCAATTAGAAAAATATTTATCTAAATCCGCATTACTCATACTTTCAATAATATTATCTATCTTGGATTGAATGTCCTTATGTTTTCTCAAGTATAGAGAGATAAATTTACTCTCATTACCCTTTTTATATCTAAGAAATGGATTTACAATTTCACCCGATTCAAGTTTGTTCTTAAAATCATTATAAAGTTCTTGATTCTCTTGGAATATTTTTTCTGATACTTGAATATATCTTTTTTTCCATTTCTTCAATACCTGGATTTCTAATCTTTTCATCATTAAAAATTTCTCTAAAAGGTATTACTCTAAAACTTTCAATTGAACTTTTATCAAAAATTAAACCCTCATTCATAGGCGATTGAGTCCTTTATACTTTATAAGTATTCTTTTAACTAGATCTAAAGTCTAAAGGACCTATTGAACCAGTTGCGTATTGTCCAGTTGTTGTCAATACTGATATTGTTATAATATCAGTTCCAGTAAGGGTAGGTCCCGTTTTTAGAAAGTAAACACCAGCTCCTGATTTATACTGTTCACCTGAATTAAATATACTTATACTTGATATAGGAATATTTGTTGCTGAACCATTAATAGCAGTTACATTTGTATAATTTATATTTGGATAAACACTTAAAGGATTGATATTCCATACTAAATCTACTATCCATGTAAAGTTGTCATATCTAAGAGAATATGTTATTCCAGTTATTACACCGGGATTAGCTGATGTAACATCAATTGTTTTAGTTTTAGAACTTACACCTGATTCGTTCTTAACATAAAGTGTAACATCATATGAACCACCATTTATAAATGCAACTTCTAGATTAGTAGTACCACCATATACTGGAGGCAATGAACCAATCGAGTTACCAACAATCAAACTAGGACGTTGTGCTTCATAAGAAACTAAAGACCAATCACCAGATTGAGAACCATCATAACTACTATTAGATTGTTCAATTCCACTTATAAACCAAGCAGTTGATGCTGTTTGATATCCATAACTTAGATTATCAAAGATAACAGATTGAGTTCCGCCTACAGAATCAAATAGTTGAACTGCTTTGAAGTCTACATCTGGAATGTCTAGAGGTATATTTAAGGTAAATACTTCTGTACCATAAGTTATAGTATAAACTCCATATGGTGAAGATGCAACATATGTAAATGGTACTGTCTTAGTTCCTAAATTAATAGCAGGGTCCCCAGGTGTCTCATCAACAGGATGAAATAAAACACTAACTATTTTACCATTTAGATAATTATCTATTGTTCCAAAGGTTCCTATTCTGACACCTTCAAATGGTTTTTCATTTATATAATCTAATCTAGCAGGTACTATAGTTTCATTATAAACACCCAGATCTAACACTCTAATTGAATATGTATGCCCATAATCCTCAGAATAAAGAGAATATGTTCCTTGTAAAACATCAGGGTAATTTTCATTAAGTAAAGAAATATATCCATTTGCAAAAGTCATTTGACCAAGACTTTGAGTAACTCCATTAAAGTTGAGAAATGTATCAGTTAAAGGTGTATATGTTACATCTACTTTTAATCCATCTAAGTTCTGGCTTTCTATATGAATATGAGATGGACTAAAAGAAAGTACTTTATACTCTAAATCATCTCCTGATATATAAATCCATGTTAAATATTCTATATCCGTATTACTTCCACCACCCGCGGCTGGAGAAGTGGATGAATTATTAGATAAATTCTCATACATCCTCATTCTTTTGTTCCACTCTTTTCTAGCTAAATCTCTTTGATTGTTTATTTCATCTAACCTAGATTGTTCTTCGTTTATTCTTTGAGACTTTTCAGATTCTATCTGTTTTAATATTTCCTCAATTGACTTACCCATAATTAAAATTAATTTATACGATATATATATTAATTATAACTTGTAAGAAACCAATAAATTCCGTATCTTTGTAGTATAAATCCACTACAAAATATGCCAGACTTCTCTATTAACCAACGATTTACTTTTCTTAACAACCTCACTAGTATGGTGATAAACCATATAACTCCTTCACTTATTGTGACCGGAGAAGGTGGTCTTGGTAAAACTCACTCTGTATGTCAATCTATTGACACTGCTGGTCTTAATAACCACGAATTCGTATTCTTTAAGGGTTACTCTACTGCACGTGGTCTTTACAACACATTATTTGATAACAATGGTAAACTAATCATCTTTGACGATTGTGATTCTGTCTTAGAGGATAAAGTAGCCGTAAACATACTTAAATCAGCCCTAGACTCTTATGAGACAAGAACTATCTCTTGGATGGCTAAGATGAATAAAAACGATGAATATCCTCAACAATTTGATTTCACCGGACGTATCATCTTTATTTCTAATAAGACTAAATCATCTATTGATGGAGCTATTCTTTCACGTTCTTTAACAGTTGATTTAACTATGACACCTGATGAAAAGATTGAAAGAATGTCTACAATACTTCCAAACATCTTACCTGAGTATGATGATCAGATTAAAGTAGAAGCTCTTGATTTCTTAGCTGAGAATAAAACAGTTGCTAATATCAATATGAGAACGTTTATTATGGTTACCAAAATGAGATTCTCTAACCCAGATAACTGGACTGATATGGCTTCTTATATGTTGAACTCGTAATAAAAACTAAAACCTAAATAATATGTGTGACGATATGATGTTGGATATTCAGAAGTATCAAGATTTTTTATACAAACGTGAAGATGTTAAACCTTATCTACAAGAGTTAGATACCATCTTTCAATCAATTAACTTAGTTGGAAAAGAGTTAGATAATAAAATCGATGAGGTTCTTTTCAAGTTCTTTGGTGTTAAGTCACTTAGTGAGTTACGTTCATTACATGGTAAACAACTCGAAGACCTCGAATTATTCGAAATGTATATCTATAACGAAATGGAAGAGTTATGAATTATAAAGTAGGAGACCATTTACAAGAGATTGATTCTGTAGATGGTTATGTAGTAGAATCTTTTACCAGTACAAAAAGTGGTACGGATTGGTATCTATTAGAAAATGATGAATTGAAATTAATAAATCATTGGGTACCTGAGAGTAAGTTAGAACTTCATAAACAACCTCTAAGACAATCTAAGTTAGAACAATTAGGAATTAAATAAATAACGTCAATGTTTCTATAGCGATTTCGAATACTTGTCTCAAATCTTCTCTCGTCATATCACCCCAAATACCTTGTTTACTCTGATAGAAACTATAAAGGAATCAGAGGGATTGTAAAAAAAGATGGTCTTAAGTGGAAACTAATTGATGGATACCATAGACTTTCTAAGACCGAAAATAAATTAGTCAAAGTCTTAATAATCTCTTAAACTTTTACCTCTTTATTAATATTATACTTAAATTAAATTATTTAAATTATGGCAAATTTTATTTATTCAAGAGTTACTATCGAACCTGAAGAGGCTATGGACAAAATCTGTGATATGATTGAGGCAATGCCATCGGCTGAATATGGTAAAGAAACTCTACAAGTTGTTAAAACATTTTACACAGAAGAAGAGCTTAACAGACCTTATAATAACGGTGAAACTCAATATCCAATTACTGATTCTGGTGTGATGCATGGTTGGCTTTATGATAATGTTGGAACCAAGTGGATTTCCGTTGGAATTGATGATGATATTCGTATTGAGTCACCTTATTATATTTCAGATGGTTTTTTAATCAAACTTTACTCATTATGTGTTGATGAATTTGAAGATGTTAAATTGACTTGTAAATGGTATGACGAAACAGAAACTCAATGTGGAACTGCTGTTATCTGGAATGGAGTTTATACCGAAGACGAAGAATCAATGGATAGTGAGAATATTTGTGACCCAGGCTATTATGCAACTGGTGAAGAGGACATTAATGAGATTAAAGACTGGATTCTATCAGAGACTACTGAAGACTCTTTTACTAAAGCTGAAGAAATTGAGAAAATGAATGAAGAAGAACTTCGTGATATTTTTGAACAGTGGAAAAATGAACTCAAATGGGATTATATCTCAGAGCGTCAGGAATCTATGTATTACTCTTGTGAAGAAGCAATTGAAACAGAAGATTTTCAATTTCCAATATCTAAAGTTAAAAAGATTGCAAATAAAAAATTCTCAATGATTGAAAATTGTTATCCTTTCTAATTTATGGAATTAAATAAAATCTACCACGGTGACTGTATAGAAGGTCTTAAATCAATGTCTGATGCAACTGTTGATTTAGTTGTTACATCACCTCCTTACAATCTTAACATCGACTATGCTCATCATAAAGATGATATGAAGTTAGAAGCTTACTACAATTGGTGTAAAGAGTGGATATTCGAATGTTATCGAGTATTAAAACCAGGTGGTAGATTTTGTTTACAAATTGGATGTTTTCAATCTCAGTTAAATGAACCAAGTTATGCAACATTTACAAACATATTTCAGGAAGTAGGATTTATCTTTAGAGAGTTTATTATTTGGAATAAAAATCAAATTCCTAAAAGAACTGCGTGGGGTAGTTGGAAAAGTCCGTCAAATCCAAGAATACTTCCTCCGTTTGAAATGATTATAAACTTCCATAAAGAATCCCCTAAGATTTTAGAAAAAGGTGAAAATGATTTAACTAAAGAAGAATTCGTTCAGTGGACAAATGGTCTTTGGGTTATTGCTCCTGAAAGTGCTAAAAAAAGAAATCATCCGGCTCCTTTTCCAGAAGAGTTAGCCATTCGTTGTATTAAAATGCACTCTTACATTGGTGGTGTTGTTTTAGATCCATTTAATGGTAGTGGAACAACCACATCAGTTGCAAATAGATTAGGTAGAAAATATATTGGATTTGATATTACAGAAAATTATTGTCAATTAGCAGAGGATAGATTATAATTTTTTATTATATTTGTGATATGATATTATCCAGAGAGTAAATTAGAACTTCATAAACAACCTCTATCTGCTTCATTTACTGTCTGTGTTGAAACGCTATCATTAGTTTCTACTGAAACGTTAGCGTCTGCATTAACGTGTTTGTGTTTTTTGTTTGTCATTTTATTTTTATGTATTTAAAGTTTTTTATAATAAACTCGGATGAACCAAAATCACCGATATCTTCTCTAATATGATTGTTAATTATTACGTTCATTGTTGTCCCTTTAAGTCCTTTTAGAATCGATTCATCTGTAATAGCCCTAACTAACTTGTCATTGTAAAAGAAAGATATAGAGTCTTCTTTCCACATACATCCATACTTAATAAAGTTTTTCTGTGGGTTTTTAAAACCAAACCAATGTGTCTTACCTCCAATAGATTCTTTTTTACCGTCTTCTTCGTAATGATAATTTGTTTGAAGATTCCAAATACCTAATAGTGAATCTAAATAAATTTTGAAATATGATGGTTTTTTAATAGAACTGTATGCCTCAAAAATATCTATTTCTGGTGGCCAACTATCAAATGACCACATCCAAAAAGAGGGCCATAGATTTCTTCCTATAGGTAGTTTTGCCTCGATTTCAAAATATCCATAACTAAATGGTGTAAGGTTAGAAACTAATCCTACACCATATGAACTAATAATTTTTTTGTCGTTAACTACAAATTCTTTAGGATTGTAGTGAGACTTTAATATAAGATCAGCGTCTTGTACTTCTACGGCACTAGGGTCATACCAATTATAGGTTTTATCTGGATGTATGTCACCCCACCTTTCTTGAGTTTCCCATTCATAACCTGCCCACTTAATTGTATTTCTCATTTATATTTTTATGTGTTTGGATTGTTATTTAATGTTTGTTTACCTGATGCTGTTACTGTTAAACATTTTAATGAATTAGATGATATTGAACCGTAATGCATAAAACCAACTGGTAATAATGAAGTTGAAGAAGGTGTTTCAAAATTTATGTAACCTACAACTCCACCTGTTGTCATTTCCCATACAAAACCAAAATCAGTATTTGGATTCCATGTTGTTGATGTAGAAACCCTAAAAGTTCCAACTACTACTCCTGTACCAGTTGGTATAACTGGAGAGGTTTCGTTAGTAAAGATATTTGTTGCTGAAGAGAAATTTAATTTTCTTTGTCCTGAAATATAAGGTAAGTTAGTTGTTACCTTAGGCCAACCTAACCACTTAGGATCAGTATTGTCATTTAATGCTTTCCATGTTATAATTCCTGTTGTTAATTTAGGAGAATGAACTCCACGAATAATCAAAGCATTTAATTTAATTACTGATGTACCAGTGCTTGTTAAACGAATTTGGAAGTCTGCTGTGTTTGTTGTTGAACCTAACCACTCCAAGTCCATTCTGATTGATACTGTTGGACTAATGTTAGTTAATTCTTGTAATCTTTGTTGTTTAGTGTCTATGCCCATTGTTTTTTTATTTTTTTTATTTAAAAATAACTACATCTTTAATTTCGTTCTAGGCGTTTCAACAACGGGCATGGTTTATATATTAATTTGTAATATTAATTTTTTTATATTTGTGTATTAATATATATAAATATGAAAAATATAAAAGGTTATCAAGATTTCAATGAAAATTTAGATGAGTCATCAAATAAAGAATTAAAATCTTTTCAAAAAGAGTTACAATCACTTGAAAGAAAAAAGAGTGGTTTAACCTATCTACAAAAGAAACAAATTAAACCATCTGCTTATTATTCAAAGACTAGGGCTGATCTTACCAGGGTTGAAAAAAAGATTAAAGATATTAATGCAAAGATTGCAGCTCTGAAAAAGTAAAGAAATTCTCATTCATTCTTTTTGTTTTTTCTTTGGACTTTTCACACTTGGTCTTAATATAATCATGAGCTCTTTTTAATCTACTCTTAGTTTCTGGATCTTTAGATCTACTTAAAGCAACTCTTACTCTTTGTTCAATCAAGTTTAATATTTGAGATTGTCTTTTATGAGACTTAGATTTAAACGAACTAGAGGATATCGTTTCTACAATATCCTCTTTTGTTCTAAACTTAACACTTACTGTATCTTTAGGATTCTCATCTGTATAAAGTCTTCTTGTAGAACCTTTTGGTTTCTTACCAGTTCCAACCTTTGGATCTACCTCTTCATTCAAATTAAAACTTAAAAAAGATAATAAATAATTCATTTTATTATTTAAAGTTTTTCCAACTTTTGATTATTCTCGATGAGTTATTTTCCATCATTTCTTTATCCATATTCATTTTGTTACTCATAGTCATGTTCATTTTATCTTTACATATCTGCATCAATTCATCATTTGAACACACTTCTAATTCTTCAATTTTGTGACCCATGCTACATAACATCATACACATTTCTGTTCTTGACATATTCTGGTTTTCCATCATTTCTTTATCCACATTCATGTTCATTTTGTCTTTACACATCTGCATTAAATCACTATTTGAACACACTTCTAATTCTTCCATGTTATGACCCATACTACATAACATATTACACATTTCTGCTCTTAATCTTTTAATATTTTCCATTTTAATATTTTCTATTTTTATTATATATTAAAAGTAAAATTCTAATTTTATTTTCATATAAGCTTTGTAATATGAATCTTTATCCTTATCTTTGTTATGTCAAAGAAGGGGTAGTAATAGCGGCAACTATAAGTACATCACAGACGGGCGGGGGTAAGACCACGAAGTAAATCAGAAGTAGGCTGCTTTTTTTATATAAAAATATTTACAAAAATCTGTTTGGAATTTTGTAAATCTGTATATTATCCGTATCTTTGTAGTATAATAATCATAACCACTACACTATGTCTATCCCTTACACAGCAACATCTTTAGCCATCAAAGGTTACTCCCAGTCTACCATCGCTAAGTCTGAAACTCATGACTGCGTTGTTAGAGCCATAGCATCAGCTTATGACATACACTATGATAAAGCTCATCAGTGGGTAGCAACCACGTTTAATAGAAAACCTAAAAAAGGAACTTATGGTTTTCCAATAGGTATGGATAGAATGTCTAATAACAACACCCGATTCAACTATAAGAAGACTAAGACCATTGACTCTAAGTTCTTAACGACTAATGGTGGTAAATCTAAAATGTCTGTTGGTACTTTTGTTAAAGAATATGATAAGGGTACATACATCATAAGAGTGTCTGGTCACGCTTTCACCATTAAAGATGGTTCGGTGATTGGTAATCCGAATGATGCTACACAACTAAGAAAGATTATTAAGAATGCTTGGAAGATAGGTTCTTAAATTAATATACTTCAATAAAGTCTCTGTTCTTGTAATTAATATATAACTAATGAAAAAGTTATTGTTTTTATTACTTATTATTCCAGCAACATCATTTGCACAAATATCACAACCAGATACATTAAAACTCACTGATAAAGAGTTGTTTGGTGAAAGTGGTAACTTAAACAATGTAGGAGTATTACAATCTTATGTTAATTTCTCAAAAGATGTTCTTTCAACATCAAACCTTTCAATTGGTGTAATCGGAAGACAAGTATCTACCACTCTTAACTTAGGATATAATAGATCATCATTTGATGAAAAATGGGAACATAAATTCTTACTATCAGTAAACCCTATTTGGAAATACTATGGTATAGGATATGGTATTAGTAGAAACCTAGAAAGGAGAACAACTACTTTACAAACATTCTATTCAACAGATTTTAATTTTCAAAACGATATTACCCTATCGTTTATAGATATAATCAGAACTAAAAAGTGTGGAACATTTGGTTATAGTTTAGTAGCATCTAAAACATTTTGGGGTAGCTATGAAGGTCAATGGCAAGGTGAATATATTGTTGATACAAACGGTAACTGGGTATCTAATGTTTATCCAATAATGTCTCCTTCTAGTGAAATGAATTATAGAGGTATGATAATGTACACATACACATACAAAACCAAGTTAGTTAATATATCTCCTCAGTTATTTTTTATGAGTGATGTTTATAAAATATTTAAAGATAATACGTTAAATATAGCTTATCTAAATAAATTTAACCTAGACTTATATTATGGCACATCTTTAGATTGGAAAATTACTAAGAAATTTGTACTGAATACTAATATTAGATTTAACACAACCCTAGATAAATCATCAGAACAAGTTGGATATAAAAAAGCTAATCCTATACTATTCATGATAGGAACCAATTTTGAATTTTAATCTTATAAACCTAAAATAAATGTTTAAACAATTTACACCCAGAGTAGATAAAGATAAACGATTAGTTATCACTCGCTTCTATGCCGGTATCAACGGCAATAACACCTTCTGTTACAACGTTTCTCGTATTAATATGAGGGGTGATATAGATAAAAGATTCAAACCACTCTACGCCTTCGGTACAGATGATTTCTCGTCAGTTAAATCGTTTATGAAGCAAACTACAGGCGAACAGGTTAGAGTTGTTAAGAAACCATTCAAAGTAGTATTTGGTATAGAAGATAAAGCCAATCCAAAAGAAGTTTGGAATAAGATTAAGTAACTTTGAATTTATCGTATAACAAATAAGTATTTTTATTTAATATATATTGTACTGTGAAATACTTAAAAGCATACGAACAATTTAGACTCATTTTAGAGGCTGATGAAAAAATATTATCACCTGAAAAATTTATTATTCAACCTTATCCAATAGAATCAGATAATGATAAAAATAAACCGACTCTTCTTTTAATTCCAGGTGGAGGTGGTAATCCTATTAAAGATTATGATGTACTTGCTCCTCTGTTAAAAGAAAAATTTAACTTAATAACATTTTCATATGATGAGAATGTTAAAGAGAATGGTCAAGAAAAATGTAAAAAAATCGCAGAACAATTAAAATCCTATCCTAATTTATCTATTTTAGGATTTTCAATGGGTACAACTTTTGGATTTTGGATAATTAAAGAATTAGGATCAGATTTCAAAGGTAAATTTATATGTGTAGATGCCGCTGCTCCTAATGCAATATCTCCGGATAAATATGTAAGTACAACAATGAAAAATAACACAATGAGAAGATACCATTGTGTTACATTTCCTTTTTATGAAAAAGATTCTCAAGATCCAACAAAAGACCAAATGATTCAATTCAAATATACATATAAACCAGAAGTTCATAAAAAAGATCCATCGGAATTTGATTTCAATAAAGCTAAACTATCAGATTTTGAATTCAATTTACAATCAGATTATGAAACATGGAGAAAATCAAAAGAACTTGTAATTGAATTTATAGATGAACCATTCAAAGAAAAAGAAGGCATTCATTACCCTAGTGAAATGAATCCATCATCTGTTTGGAAAAAAGGTGTAAAGATAAATGAAATACCAAATGATGGTAAAACAACTCATGAATACATCAAATCAATTATTAGTTTAGTAGATATTAAAGATCCTAATAAGGTCTGGATAGTACAAGATAAATATGATTCACCAGATAAAAAGAACTACTATTGTGATTTACAAAATGGTGATAGAAAATCAAATATAGATTTCCTACACAGTCAAGCGGTTGGTATGGTTGGATCATTACAGAGAGATCCAAAAAAAATAGAAAAGTTAGATGATAGTGTTGAGTGTTTAATAATTAGAGCAGGTAAAACCGACTCAGGCACACTTACTAAAAAACAAGCTGAAGAAGATGACAAAGGTAATTTTCCGAATGATACAACATCTTTAGAAGTTATACCAGGAGTAGAACATCATGATATATGTGAAAAGGGAGCCAGTCAAATATCTGTCTTGGTAAATAACTTCATTCTCAAAGAGTAATAAACTTTTTAGTAAAATCAAAGCTACTATATTAAAATTTAGCTGTTTTTACTAGAGGAATGATTTCTGTATAAATAAGTTATGAAGATATTTTGTTATGGTTCTAATATGAGTTCTGAGAGGATAACTGAGAGATGTTCTTCTTCCAGTTTTATTAGTCGTGCTAGTGTTATTGGTTGGAAGTTATTATTTAATAAAAGGAGTAAGGATGGTTCTGGTAAGGCTAATTTGGTTTGGACCGGAGATGAGAGTTTAGTGTGGGGTGTTATATTTGATATAACAGAGGATCAGAAGTCTATATTGGATAAGTTTGAGGGTTTGGGATGGGGATATGATGAGTATAAATTGAGAGTTATAAATGATTTAGAACAAGAGATTGATTGTGTTTGTTATATAGCGACCGATGAAAAGTATTTAGATAATAATCTAAAGCCATATGATTGGTATAAAGAATATTGTTTAATAGGAGCTAAACAACATAATCTACCTGAAGACTATATTTTAACATTAGATGGGGTTAATGTTAGGTGATCTAATCTAATATTACAAAAATCCATTCATAATTTTGTAATTAACTAAAATTTTAATACTGGAAGTTGTTTTTATGGAATATAATGACTATCTTCGTTTAATAAATCGGTTCTTCGTGCGTAACGCATTTGCCTTTTTTTACCCATTGGGTTTGGTTTAGTTGGTATAAGGAGTCCAACACTGTTGGATCGATTTATTATAGTCAGGTGGCGTTGGTAGACGCACATTAGAAAGTTCCTATAAAGCAATGGTTAATATCGTGGAGCTTTGATATTAACAACAGGTTCGAATCCTGTCCTGACTACTAAATAAACCAAATGAAAGATTTTAATCAATTTATAAACGAGTCTAAAGACTTCACAAAAAAAGAAATCAATCAGATTTTTGATGAGGTAAAGAACTACATATCAGAAAATAACATAACCGAAAACGCTTATCATAACAATAAACATATGATAGACGTTTTTAATAACTCTATGACCCTTTTCGACGAGTATCAAAAAGAATATGAGTTAACCGAAAATGATAAACTCTATTTAGGACTAGCCGCCCTATTCCACGACTTTAATCACTCTGGTGGTAAACTAAAAGACGATGAGAATATTGAACTTGCTCTAACAGCACTAAAAGAGTATTTAGATTCCACAAACAAATCAGGTCTATACAATGATATTAAACACATTATTATAGCAACCGAATTCCCTCATAAAGATATCAACACAGATATCCTACAGAAGATTATCAGAGACGCAGATACAATGGGTGGTATCACCGATGATTGGATGTCTGTTGTAAAGTCATTAGGAAAAGAATACAACAAAACCTTACAAGAATTCATTCCTACTCAGATAAAGTTCTTAAATACTGTTAAATTCAATACAGACTATTGTAATGGATTACTAGCAAACAATAAAGAAAGTATTATAAAAGAATTAGAGAAGATGTCATAATTAATGAAGAAGTTACTTATAGAGTTTACAAATGGTGATTTTTATATAGGTACTTTTTACTTATTTAAAAGTGGTAATAGAGATATTACAAATCCAAATTGGAAATGTAATAATGGTGAAGATGCTATGTATTTTATACCCGAATGTTATTGGATACGTCATGAAAAATCAGATGAGTTGCATACCATTTCCTCTATTGTAAAGATTAAAGATATAACCGAAGAAGAGTTGTTATCATATATTAGAAATAAACAATTAGATAAGATACTGTAAAATCTATCATAATACAAAAATTCATTCATAATTTTGTATTGTTAGTGAATAATAAAGAATTAATATATAATTAAAAAAATTATATTATGTCTGAAGAAAATAAAGAAACTAGCACTACCACCGGTTTTACCGATACCTTTTTATCTAAGCTTAAAGAACAATCCTTTGTAATTATTCTAATGTTAGGTGTAATTTACTATCAACACCGAATGATGGAAGAAAGAGTAAGTTTTTGGCAAAAACAATGCGAAGAACAAGATGCTTATATCAAACAAAGTAATAAAGAAGATAAAGACATACTACTAGATAGAATACAATATCTACAAGACCAAAGAGATAAATTCGTAGAAACAGCCCTAATGGAAGAAAAAAATTAGTTATCAAAAATTCTCCTTATCTTTGATATATGAATACAGACAAAGACAAGAAATACAACGTTTGGACTATTAAGAACAAATCAGGTCTATTCTCTAATGTAGCAAGAAATAACGATATCAATTGGGTAGATAATATCCGTAAAGCATCATTCTTTAATCATAACAACGCTAGTTTAATCGCCAGTTCACAAGGATTGAAAGATATCACTATTGTAAAGATATCTTAATGAATACTATAATCACCAAGTGGGTTTGTATTAATCGTAGTGATGTTAATAAAGATTTATTAACAGAGGGAAAGGTATATGAAATTACTAAGGATATTTCTATATGTCCAGTTACCAATATTGATTTAAGTCATACTTATTTTATAGCGGATAATGGTCGATCATTCCGTATTGACTTAAAGAATGATTTTATTCCTTTAGAAGAGTATCACCAAGAACAATTAAATAAGATTATATAATACAAAAATCCATTCATAATTTTGTAGTTAACTAAAAGTTTTTTTATGGAATAAAAACAGTTAATTATCGAAGAAAAAACAAACTCTAACCTTATTAAAATCACTATCAATTGATTTTAACTCTTCTAATATAGTTAAAAACTCTTCTAAATACTCACTATCATATTTGCCCCAATCAACATCTAATAACTCCCTAAGTGTGAAATAAGAATGTGAATGAGCATCTGATGACCACGAATCACACTTATGCAAGTAACCACATGAAGCATCAAGGGGAATTCCCCTCGGATAATCTATTACTTCCTCACCACTATTTCTAACATCAGCTAAGATAGAAAATAAATAGTAATTCCTACCATCATACCTTTCAACACACAACCAATCACCATCGTCAATGTCCCAAGCATCAGCTGATACCCATCTCTCAATAGAAGGTTTACCATCAACTATCTCGTCTATTCTATTACTCCTATCTACTAGTAAATCTCTAGGCCCTTCATAATCATTTGATGAAGTAAACCTTTCTGTAAAAAAATGTATATCACAACCCATAATTTCTTTATTTCTTTGGTCTCTGTGGGTCACCACCCTTAACATAACTCGGAACCTCTAACACATGCTTAATCATACCTCTAAGAATCTTTAACTCTACTCTAAGAGGCTGATACTCATCACCATCAGAAGCCCTAAACGCCTTATCACTAATGATACGTTCTGTAATCTCGGATTCCAACTTAACTATACGAGATATAATTTCTGAATCTGTCATACTAATTATATCTCTCCTACGGCTTTTTGTTTTTACAAATCAGAACAAATCAAAGTCGGTCAAAGCCAGTCTGATGAGGTAAAAATAAGTCGAAAAAAACGAGTCGTCTAGGACGTACTAGGGGTAAGGGTTTCAGACGGTGATGTATATACGGATCAGTACCTTATGAAAGATTTGACAAGAGACTGAAAGGTGTCGATAGGGTTGACTAATAATTATACAGAAAAACGAACAGATTTTTGTATGTTTTTTATTACCTTAAAACTTCGCCAGAATTCCACCATAAAACTAATATGAATGAGTTTGATAAATTAAGAGTAATTATTACCCTAAAGAAGTTAGTAATACACCGTCAGTATTGGGAGTTAGCAGCTTATCTCAGAGACAAGGAAAAAACCGAATTCCATAATATTAGTGTAGATTTATCCAATTGTATACCTAAGAACATTACTCCATCGGATTATCTTTATATGATAGTTATATTAGATGAGTGGGAGTCTTATAAGATATCATTAGTTGATGAAGACCATCACATTCTTTCTATAAGAGAATTAGTTGAAGAGGAGTTCATCCACATAATCCGTCAGATAAAGTTAAGTTCTATATTAAAGTAAGATTTACTTTTAATTGTCTTAATATAGTCTTAAAGAAGTTATGACATTCTTTTGATGAGAAAAAGTCTTTTGGTCTATTTCTTAGTAATTGTCTAAAATCATTTTGTTCATATATTTTATAAACATCGTTAAGAGTTAGGGTAAATAAAACCATATCAGCAACATCAGAGTGTTTAGTAAACTCATATTTTACTAATGTCTCATTCATTTTCTTAAATGAAGGAATTTCCATAAATGAATTGTGACTTTTATTCTTTTCAATATCATTATCATCTATTAGAAAATCATAAAGGCTTTGAGTGCATTCTAATAATTCTGAATCTGACATTTACTTATTTACTTATTTATGTAAGTAGAATCTATTGAGTTGTCGTGTAGGATGAATGGTGGTTTAATTATAACTCGTGAACCATCAGAGTTATCATAGTGGAGTGAACCGTCATTATCTAGAGTAATGGTATCTGTATACCAGATGGCTTCGTGTGGTCCTTTCTTTGTTTCGACGTATCCGTGGATTTCATATTTCCATTTTTGTTCTTTGTTATTACAAGAAGTTAGTAATAAGGATGTTGTTAAGATTGTTAGGATTGTTTTCATAGTTATTATATTATTTAGTTATTAAATAGTTTATTTAGTTTAATTGTTCTTATATCTTCTGTTATTTGTGTTTTTAATGAATTTAGTTCGTTATCTTTTATTATGTTAGGATGTTTTATAATATTATTTAGTTTATAGATATAATGTTGTTTTTCTTTTACAAGAAACCAATCTAGTTTATTTACTGATACGAATTCATTTTGGTTAAGACGGGTGTCTTTATGG
>Ga0255118_1000120_pt1 | contig 20730 bp, 15 predicted proteins | sample Law_Atlam_RepB_8_2_FD_188584 | JGI IMG/M metagenome (GOLD analysis project Ga0255118, IMG submission 188584) | Freshwater microbial communities from St. Lawrence River, New York, United States - Law_Atlam_RepB_8h | ecosystem: Environmental > Aquatic > Freshwater > River | place: USA: New York... | reverse complement strand
AATATTTTTTAGAGATGCGAGAGAAAATTGTAAATAACCAATTAACATCAGAACAGGCGTCAAAAGTAGTAGGCCAAGTATGGTTTGATAAGTACTATAAAAAACCGGATGGCGAAAAATAGCCGATGAATCCGAAGGGGGGTGCAAAACATAATCAGTCAATTTATTTATTTTTCTTACTTTTTCCATATATATAACAGGCTACTAATACAATCTGAAAGCTTCTATATTATAGATATTACATAAAATACCTGAGCATTTATTGAGACACTGGAATATTACTATTTTTTCATTTTATAATTTGAGTACATCTTTCTGTTTTTTCTAAAGTTTTAAAAGTTTTTTGGAAATTACAAAATAAATCAAGAGATGTACTCAATTTTTAATTTTCAATTTTTAGAAATATATGGTTGCTTTTACAGACATCATAACGGTTGTATATAATAATCAAGACACATATAATATGGAAAACATAGGGATAAATTTGTTACATTTTGAGATTATTAAAATAAAAATTGACACTAAAATCTATTTAAATTATTACTATCACAGTCAAAGCAAGTCAAAGCAAGTCAAAGCAAGTCAAAGCAAGTTACCGAACAGCCTATCAAACTTCAAAAGTCTTTCCGAGTTTTATCCAGAAACTCTTTCAGAAGAATGTCCGTTGCCGTTGCAGCCGCTCAGACTATCGGAATGGCCTTCAAGGAGTATATGAAGAATATTTCCGACGAGATTAGCACATCTAAGGATTTGGACGAGCATTTCGCTCAGTTCAAGAAGGATTTCAAGGAGAAGAAGAAGAATATCAAGATTGAGATTGCCGAAAAGAAGAAGGATGACAAGAAGAAGAAGAGGAACAATCTGGATGAGGATGGCAACGAGAAGCCTAAGAGGCCTCTTACCAAGTATCAGCAGTATATCAGGGACAATCAGCAAAGGATTCGCGATGAGTTTCCCGACCTTTCAAATACCGAAAGGTTCTCTAAGCTTGCCGAAGAGTGGAAGGCTTACAAAGCCACTCTCGCCAAAGCGGTTGATGACTACGATGAAGAAGAAACAGATTATTATGTTGTCGAACCCGAGGAACCCGAGGAACCTGTTACAGAAGCTGTCGACGAGGTAGTTGTTGAAGAAGATGAGAAGGCTGAGAAGGCTGAGAAGGCTGAGAAGGCTAAGAAGGCCAAGAAGGCTAAGAAGGCTGTTACGACCGACAAGAAGAAAAAGGACGAGGATTCTGAGTAAATAAAGAGAAAAGTATAAAGGGTGTTTGAGATTAGGATTAGGATATATATTTTTTATTTTTTCTTGTCACCTTCTTATTATATAAATATCTAAATAATTATATAGATGATTATAGAGTTATTTATTAGCTCAGTAATAATAGGTGCTATTATTGGATTGATAGGTATTGGTGGTGGCATATTGTTGCTACCTGTATTAGTTTATTATGATTTTTCGTTCCAGCAAGCTGTTGCGATATCTCTTTTCTTAAATACGATACCTAATGCATTGCCTGGATTATATCTATATTATCAGAATGGATTTTTTGATTTTAATGCTGCTATTATAGTAGCTGCTGGAAGTATCATTGGTGGAATTGTAGGAGCTTACATTGGTGCAAATAATTATATAGACGACAGGACATTATATAGAATATATACAGCATTTCTAGTAATTACAGCTATATATATGTACTGCTATTATTGTTAGGTATTAGATTATTACTTATTTTCTTTACAATGTATTTTGTATCATATATATAGAAGGAAGTATTTAAAATGTGTCATTCTAAATTGAAAAAAAGTAAAAAGAAAGGAGGGTATAATATAGATGATGATAATGTTAATAATAGAATTAATACACAAAATATAACACCAGCTATTGATATAGACGGATATTTAATTTGGAAACATATTAATATTGGCACAATTGTTATTACACCTAATAATGGATGTATTTGGGAAATAGTTAATTATACCGTAAATACTAGTGTAGAAGGTATACAATATAATACATTTACTCTTAAATGTATTATAGGTTGTATAGTAAATACAGAAATAATAACAACATCATATGATTTTCGTGTATTAGTAGTATTTAAACAAGAAGAAAAATCTTACAATTTGGGATTAATAACGGGTTATAATCATAGTGAAATATCATTTAATGTTACAACAAAAGATGATAAGAATAACATATATAACTGGTCTTTCAATAATACTGAGACAGTAGAATCTAATATAATAGGAGTTATAAAAAGTGATGACCTAATTAATAATCTAGTAATGCAAGATGGATTATCAGAATTACATAGAAAATATTTAGCTATGAAAGATATGAAAGCAGGGAAAGAGCTTATAAACTTGAGAACAATTTATAATAATAATTTTCAGTCGTCGAATATTAGTTCATATGCTGATATTGCTAAACAAAAGGGTTTAGGAATTAATTTTGGTCGTCCATTATTTATAGGATCCCTTGGTGCTATCGGCAACCAGAGTGCTTTTGGCCCTCCACAGAGTACAGCTTTTAGCCCTCCAAGTGCTGCTTTTGGCTCTCCAAGTGCCGCTTTTGGCTCTCCAAGTGCCGCTTTTGGCTCTCCAAGTGCTGCTTTTGGCTCTCCACGTGCCGCTTTTGGCTCTCCAAGTGCCGCTTTTGGCTCTCCACGTGCCGCTTTTGCCCCTGATAATGACGTAAAAATGGCAAATATGATATTAAATATCTATCTTGAATTATTGGCAAATGAAGCAATATATGATGCTATATTATCAGATAATAAAGCTGGCAACATAACAAAACGAAACATTATAATTGAAACTTTAAAAGAAAATTTAAAATTTAAAGCTAATAGCAATAAAATTTTAACAAAAGAATATTATAATACAAAAGTATCGGATATATCAAGATTATCAAAAATATTATTTTATCTTTTTGATATCACTGATATCAATGAAGCAATAGAAAAAATTATACATTTGGAAGATACAATAATACCTGCACTTGATGATCTTAGAAAAAAGGGGGGGTTTATTCTATTTCTAACTGTAAAACGAGTATACGAATTAGATGATAATATATATAAATCTGATGATTTTTTTGATGGATATAATATGTTAAATCGTTTGTTTCTTTCATTAAAAAAATTAAATGAAAGTCGTCCTCGTGGAAGTCCTCCTTTAAGATTTGGTCCAGGTGGTGGCGGTTTGCCTGTATATAAAAATATAGGCAATAAGGAAATTTTAGGAAAAAATAGAATTATATTTAAAACGGCGGGTTCAAATAAAGAATATATCAAAAACAAAGGGATGTTTATTCCAGTATCAGAGTATAAAAAGCAACAAAAGCATAAATGATACAGTAATAATATTATGCTAAAAATTATGAATATATTCTAAAATATAAGCAGGGGTAGTTTAATATTCCCAATTATTGATAATTTACAACAATCTATTTTATTTTTTTAACATCCTTACTTATAATTTTTTTATATTTTGCTAATGATATAAATACCCCCTTTACTTTAACATATTCTGCACCGCGTTTCCCGGTATATATTACCATTTTTCTTTTACCATTCATAAACCTCTTTTCAGATTTCTTATATTTCTTACTTATTCCTCCGACCTGTTGTTGTTGTTCGTCTGTGTTTTTTGAATATTTTAATAATTGAAAATTTTGACTACACGCACCATAATATGTTTTATTATCATCGCTAGAATGTTCATCGCTAGAATGTAAAATAATTTCTGGTTCTATGTGATTATTTTCAAAGTCTTTTGTTTTGTACTTTTTAAACATTATACCATAATCGTCTAATGAAATATCATATCGAGGTATCATAATATCCATTTTATTTATCATAGTGCCGGTTAACGATGATTCGCTTTCTATATTTGTAAGTAGAGATATATCTTGTTTTGCAATTGTTTTTCCAATAAACTTATGACTATCATGCGTTATACTAAGATAAGCGTAAGATTCAAGGTTTGATATACCACGAGGGTTTTCGGCTTTTGATATATCCAAATCAATATGATATGTCGTTCTTCCATCATTAGTTACTTTGCTAAAGCTCGGTAATAATCCAGCTGGTTGATGACCAAATATATTATATATTTTTGTATATTTATTAAAATCAGAGTCTAAAAAAATTGGGGAATCTTTGTATTTTAAAGGTCCCTTTTCACTTAAACTATTTATTGTAACAATGGGTGAAAACTTTGATGAATGCGTGTGCAAAATCTTTTTGTCCTTCCAACTATCACAATAAGCCAAACAAGCAGCTGTCATAGCTATATATTTTTTTAAGTCTTCTTTAAATATGAATAATGGAATAGTTAAATCACCATTATTATATGAGTTAAACTTCTTTAAAAAATCGGTTAACTCTGAGTTCAAAAAAGCTATATTTTCAATTTTTATATTCGGATCATCATTTCTTCCTATATTGCGAGGTATTATAAACCTACCCGTATCATCATCATACTCTATACCATTATGGGCTGCAATAATCAATTTTTGATCAATATTAATCGACGTATTTGAGTTCAAAAAATTAAAGATTTCTATATTATATTCATTAGATGAATTGCCATAATCTCTTCCTATATTGCGAGGTATTATAAACCTTTTATTATCCTCATCATACGGTATACCAGAATGGGCTGCAATAATCAATTTATCATTAATAGTAATATTTGACATAATATGGCATTTTTGTAAATATCTTATGTATAAGCCATTATAATCTTTAAAGGCATCAGGAATATTATCAGGAATATTATCAGGAATATTATCAGGAATATTATCACTTACAACATTATATTTAGCTGTATTTCCAATTCCGTATTTCCAGTCTACACCCATTATAATATTCATCGTAATTATAAATAAATGTATATAATCATCATAAAATTTTTTCTTATCAGGGTACTTATTATTACTGTTAATATTTTCATAAATCTTAAATAATACTTCGAACTCTTCTTTAAAAAATTCCACCTGATTTGGAGCTCCAAAAGTGTCACTATATATGTAGTTAACTCTTTCTTTTAAACCATCTGGATATGTACCTTCAAATTTTGTTTCACTCCCAGCTTTCGCCCATATACCTTTTAGAGCTATATATTCTTCATTTTGTTTTGCAGAAAATCTAAAGTTAAAATACATGTCCCTGCGAATAAACGCGCCTGCGGGAGTTTTCATATCATACTCATCAATAATAACTTTAAAAAATTCCCAGGCCTTTAATTTTTTATAAGCTTCTTTTCTCATTAGCGTTTCTATATAATCGACAGAAAACTCACGATAACACCTTATCTTATTTAAATCTCTATTACCGCATGTTAATATAACACGATCACTATATGTTTCTTTTAAATTGAGCATATATTTTAAATTACGAATAGACTTCGCCCCGCGGTCTAGTAAGTCTCCTGTAAAAACTATTGCGCGATTACTATTATTAGTATTAGCAAGGTCAGTTAAGTTAATAATTTCATCTGGCATATTACCTTCTAAATCTGCAAAAAAGTTAATTTCAAAATTATCATCAAAATGATATATTCCATCATTTATACCAAGTTCACCTCCCTTCTTTTTACAATCTTTTCTACCGCAACCTCTACAATCTTTTTTACCACAACTTTTACAACCTTTTCTACCTATATTTTTAGTCATAATTTTAATATTATACTTCTAATATATATAATATATAATATATAATATATATTATTAAAAAATAATCCCATAAATCATATTACAAATTTGTTTCAATTAAGTATTCTTGTATGAAAACAGACGAAGATGTTCTATAACTGGTGTGTAATATTCTTCATTTTTACATCATATTTTTATAAAAATTGATATAAACAAATAAATATATATTTTAACAAAGTATTATTATGAGCAGTGATATGCCATTGTCCAATGTCCCCCCTACCAATCTTACTCAATTAATTGAAAAAACTTACAGTAATTACGATGGCAATACTACTTATGCAAATACTCTTATTAATACGCTAAAAAAATATCATTTCTGGCCTAATATCAAGGTTAAGAAGTTCAAAAATAACGATGATATTGTTCTTCTTCATACTAATTACAAGATGAGTGATATTTGCGAATATAAGGAGCTTTATGAGCAATGTCGGAGTATCGTGTTGGATTTTACTCTATCTTGTAATAATAATGTTGTCGTTACTTATGCCAATTCTATTCCGCGCAGAATCGGGTATGAGGAATATATTTCGGCGAATTACAGCGATACGGACAGATGTTATGAGGCTTATGATGGAACTATTATTACTGTATATAATTATAAGAATCAGTGGTATTTCGGGACATCGAGCTGTCCTGATGCGAATAGTTCAAAGTTCTCGCATCCTACGAAATCGCACGGCAAGATGTTTGACGAGGTACTATACGGATTTTATAGTAAATCTCCTGAAACCGCTGAAATGCTTTCGCGCATTCCGCCGGATGATGTAGGAGAGACTCTGCGGGCCATGTTCGCGTCCAATTTGAATCCTGAACACGCTTATGAGTTCGTATTGATTCATTATGATAACAAGCATATCATTGATTATACTGATGTTCTTGGGGAGAATTATAAGGAGCTTGTGCATATCAATACAAAAAACAGGGTTACACTTGAAGAATATGATATTAATCTATCGGCTATCCAAGAGCTCTTTAATTTGGGTGTAAAATATCCTGCTTATTTCGCAGACATCAATCAGGCCAATACATATATCAATGAGAATAAAAGTTATGGGTTGATTATCAAGAAAAAGGTGGATGGAGAGAACTTTTCGAGGCTATACAAGATATCTTCGATGTATATTAACTATCGCGAAGAGACTGACCCATGTCACCCTAATGTATGGATGAATATTCTTAGCGTCTATATGAAAAACAAGCAGAATTATACGATTAAGGATTACATTGCGACATATAACCCGAATATCCAGATTCCAATTGATAATAACGGAAGACATATTGACCCTACATATCTCGTACATACGATTATTTCAACTATCAAGGATAGCCTATACAGCTATTATAAATCAAGTACGACATATAACCCGACTTATAAGAGATACAAGATGAATAAGGAGATGGACAAGCAATTTGCGCCAATTATTCAGTATCACTTGGCACAGCTGAGAAATCTACAAATCACGACATTCAGCAAGAAGCTTATTACGTGCTCTAACATTTATTACTATTTGTGTCAATGTAATGATGTAAAAAATATCAAGACTCTTATTCAGTTCTTTGCAACGAATCCAATTAATGAAATGCAATCCCGGACATCAATGTGTTTCGCAATTATGAACACATTGATTTCATAGATGTCGGGGGTATTTGGGATGTCGAAAATATAAATTGTGAATATGAAAATATATATCTTTAATAATAGATAGAAGGATATATATGACGGACTATTTTTCCACACAGGGATGGGTGTATATTGTAGTCAGTATTATACTTACTATAATATCTCTTGCATTGAATGTGTATTTGGAAGGCCCTGGATTATATTTAATAGCGTATTTTGTATATCTGCTTGTAATATTATTGACAGCTTACAATATAACATGTTTAACAAAAGGCGAATGCTATGTGTGGAGCTGGATTGTTACAATACTATCAATAATACCTATGATACTTATGATAATCCTAATAGTATATATCATATTATATGAAAAAAATGCTAAGCTGTAATTTTATATTTATATATTTTTCTTTTTTTCTTGTAATAAATTACTCTATTATTGTAATTAAATATTAAAATGGTTTGATAAAAAATAGCATATAATAATTATTACGCTGACACTTCTTTAATTACCAAAGTTTTATAAAGAACACTTGTGTTTTCTGCTTTAAGGAAAAAATGACAACCGCGCAAAATGCCTTATCGGTTATTTTCAAGGAACGTATTAAGAATATGCCTGATGATATTGATGATAAGGGAATCTTTGAAGAATATTATAAAGTTTGATGGACATAAACAAGATAGGACGAGGGAAGAAGAATGCAGCATTAGTGCATTGCTTTATATTATGTGTTTTATGTTTTCTTTATTTTTTAATTTGTAAAAATTGATATATAAGATAAAAATATAATAAACTATATATTAATAGAATGTTTTACAATTATAAGTTTGATTCGGCCGACCCTTCAAATAATCACAGCTTTGATATTCACGATATTGACTTGGCTATTGTGAATGGTATGCGAAGGATTATTATGACAGATATTCCAAACTTAGGAGCAATTGGAGAAAAGCTGGAGAAGGAGGAGCCTACTGTTAGCGTCATTGCTAATACAGGAGCATTACATGACGAGTTTATTATACATCGCATTGGACTAATTCCTATTTGTATGACAGCTGATGAAATTGAAAACTACGAGGATAATTCGCTTGTCATTGAATTGAATGTTAATAATACTACGAATAAGAGTATTGATGTGCGAACCTCGGATTTTAAGGCAACTTTCAATGATGTAGAAATTACTGAAAAGAAATTGAGAGAGTTATTTCCACCGAACAAGGTATCAAAGCAAAATATATTGATTACTAGACTGAGACCGGGAGAACACCTACATTTGAAGGCTAATATTGTAAAAAGAACTGGACGAGATAATGCTTCGTTTAACCCTGTTTCATTATCAAACTTTTCATATATCCAAGACCCTAAGGAAGCTAAGAAATACGAAAGCTTACTTGATAAAGAGAGGGCGTACTATATGAATGAATACGGTGACCCTACTAAGTTCAAGTTTGACATAGAGCATATTAATGTTAATATGGGACCTCGTTATTTAATCCCGAAATCGCTGGATATTGTTATAAACAAGTTAAATAATCTAATGACTGAATTGGTTAATATTAATACGACGGAAATAGTAAAAATACAGCAATTCCAAGATATTGCAGAGACATATGAGTTTATCATTGATAATGAAGATGATACGTTGGGAAATATTATACAATCCTATGTACATGACAATTATGTGAGGAACAAGAAAACTGTTAATAACATGACTTGCAAGTTCATAGGCTATATTTGCCCACACCCTCTCAAATCTACAATGATTATAAGGATAACTCTTGATAATATTACTGATAAATATATGTTTATCGCATTTATGGATAAAGTATGCAAGGAAATTGTCAGTTATTTAGTTGATATTAAGACAAAATGGAATAAGTTTGCAATTGATAATAATGTAGCATAATTTATATTATTATATATTAAAAGAAAGGGAAAAATAATATGTCAATTAATATCAATCACAATGAGTATATTTTTGAGGATGAAGAATTGGAAGAAATAGAATATCTTGAAATAATGAGTATAGATGATATTATTAAAGACAATCCTTCATTTATAGCATTATCCCGTGATGAAATAAAGAGCAGTTTATTTGAATTGTTCGCGAATAATAAGAAGGCAAATAATATAACAACTCTTTTTTACGATATAATAAATGATATAGATGGCAATCGTGGGAAATTGAAAAATTACGATAATTATGTTTTTGATGCCGAAGCAGAAAAGAATGATTATAGTGCTGATATTGTAGATAAGACAGAGGTTGCCAATTTTAACAATCTGAAAAAGAAGACTGTAATAAATCACGATATAGCGAAGGAAAAATATTTTTTTTGTATTAAATACAATAATGATTCGGAGAAACTGCGCTTTAAGCCTGATGCCAATATAAATATAACGATAGAACCGCGCGATAAGGATTTCCCCATATATTACCCCGTATTCCCAGCAGATGATGTGAATATTCCGATAATATCTGCTTATTACAAAATACCTAAGACTGTTATAAATGATTACCTGTATACTAAGATAACATCGCATTTAACGAGGACGAAAAATATCAATTATGTATCTTCCGAAAATTGTGAAAATGTAAGTGAATTAATAAGGGGTGTCAAGCCGGATATTAACAATATCATAGAGTATCTCAAAGATAGCTTTGAGCTAGATTATTATAATATAGAGAATGTCTTGAATAAGTTTGGTAAATCATTGGATTTTATTAACAAAGAAGATTTCGGCATTTTATGCGATTATTTAGAGGATGTTATGGGACAATATAAAGAGAGAAAAAATGTATCGAGGCCTGTTAAAATTAAGAAGCCTGATATTATAAATAAAAAGTTAATTTTCTTTGATAAATTGAATACGAGTATACAGTTATTAAACTTGACAGACAAGGTAATAGATTTTTTGGACAAAAATAAGATGAGTTTGGAGGATTATCGTGAGAATAATATAATGACAGATAAGATAAAGCCGTTGGATTATTTAAGGACTTATGACATAGTTGAAGAAATTAGACATAGAGGGATTGGAAACTATGAAGATAATGAGGTAATATTGGAGATATTAGATATTATAAAGCATTCTTTGAAAAATAGCAATATCTTAGAGGCGATACAATCTATTGATGGTATCTTAAAAACTTATGAAAAGAAAGAGGTTATAGTAAGGAAATATGAAATAGCAAGAAGGGAGAATGAATATTCCAGAAATCATATATTTGACTACGATAAGGATGGTAAGCAATATTTAATATCATACAGAGAACACAAGGACATCAAAGATAGCCATTATAATGACAATAACGAAGGAATCCCAATGATAGAGTTTGAGACACATGACATCGGGGATACAGATGATAATGCGGTTGATACAGGAACAGGAGAAGCCGGAGAAGATATAGGATATATTATAGGCTTTAATGAATTAACAAAGTATGATATAGAGAAATATATAACTAATATTAATTATAAGAATGAGCTAGGATTTGTAGATAGTTTAGCTACTATGTTGAGTATCATGAATAATATAGGTAAATCTGCTAATATTGATTTTGATTATGATGCATTATGTAGCGAACTGTTCAAATATAATCGCAGTATCCCAAAAAGACGTGATATGTATATGAAGGCATTTAAAGATAATAGCTTAGAAATGAGCGAGGATATACTAAATTATTTGGATAAATTATCGCCCAAATCTATATTGATATTGATAAATAATAGGGACAAGCCATTTTCAGATATTGATGATATTACAGAGACGGTTATAGTATCTTATAATAAAATATGGCTAGAGGAGTTCAATGATATGTTTTTAAATGCATTGGCATATTGTATAATAAACTTACAAGATAAGATATTAAATGATACAATATTTATAGATGTTGATTATTTGAATGGTAATTTCCTGAGTTATTGGGATAACTGTGGTTCGCCTCTTAATAAAAAAGAGGACCGTGGTGTTATGTCATATATCATAGAGGTTACAGCAGATTATTTGATAAATAATAGCAATAATGAGTTTTTGATACAAACTGATAATATGTTTAAAAGAACATATAAAGTTATTGAGAAATATTATTCGGAAAATCTGGAAAGAATGAAGAAGAAGGATGATATATGTCGGGAGAAAAAGAAGGAGCAGAAGGGAAAAATAGAAAGAGATAAATTATATGGCTTATATAAAAATAAGGAATGTGGGAAGGAACTCGGTTTATGTAGGGAGCAATATATGAAATCTTTGATATACATGCCAGACGTAAATTATGTAAAGATACACAAGTTTTTAAATGGTTGTTGTTTGAAGAAGTTGGATGATAGCTTTAATGAAGATATTGATTTAAAAAATGCAAATCGTCCAGAGTTAATAGCATTTAAGAAAAAATATGCTGAGAAAAAGATGACGAACAAGCCACGCAATTTAAGATTCATTCCCAAAAAGACATCTATTGCCGATACTGATACAGTCGAAGTCGAAGAAATAGTAGAACGTATATATTTGGATGATTATATATATAATATGAATAATAATTCTAAGATAGTAAAAAGATGGCTGGATGTAATGAAAGGAAAGAATAATAGCATTTTTTCTGATAATATTATAAGAGATTTTGAGAATGGAAATATAAAATCTATTAAAAATAATATAATATCCAATGTTAATTTATTGACAAAAACATCAAAACATTCGGGGGATGAGTTTATTGACAATTTTAATAATGTTAGAAAGACAGGTAAGGGCGGTAAAGGCGGCAAAGAAGCATCTAATGATAAAATAAAATATCTTAATATAATTCGGGCAATTATAAAAACTCTCTACGGACACTTGCGAGCAGAGGATAATAACGAGGAAATCAAAGTATTGCTTGCCAATTCTATAAAGGATTTAAGGGATATTATAATAGACTTGAAGGAATTAAATAAAATATATAATGATGATATCGAGAATGAGATAGATATTATAAATAAATATATAGTTAGTAGGGCATTATGCTGTCCTTTTAATATTGATAATACTTTAAATGGAAAGATAATATCAGATATTATAAGCAGCCAATATATATACAAAATAACTGCCAGCGTATATGAAGATGTTTTTAAGATAATTAAAATAACATTCCCAACATTAGAGGAAAACATAGATTTTTTGAATAAACAGCGCGAGAAAAACAAGCAGGAAAAAATAAAGGCTTTCAATAAAATAACAGTAGAAGAGAATGCTTTAATAAAAGAATTGAAAAAAGCTGGATTTAAACAGGAAATACTTGAAGAGAAGAAAGATGAGGAAGAAATCAATAATCTCTTTGATAATGTTATTGAACCTGATGAAAATAATGAGAATAATGAGTTCAATGATATATTCAATGATAATGTCGGAGCCGCAGGAGCCGCAAGACAAGAAATCAATGATGAAAATATGCTTATGACCTATGACAGAGAAGATGATGATGAAAACATGGACACCGAAGATATGGGGTTCTTATATAATTAAGTAAGACCGTATATCTTTTTTTATTTTTTATATTTTTATATTTTTATATTTTTATAATAATTTATAATAATTATCGAGAAGCTATTTATAAAAAACAAGATGTTTGTAATACCATTACGATGTCTAAAAAAGACACTAGATTTTTTAAAAAATTGAAAATTATAATTTGAGTACATCTCTTGATTTATTTTGTAATTTCTAAAAAACTTTTGAAACTTTTGAAAAAACAGAAAGATGTACTCAATTTTAAAATTGAAAAAATAATAATATTCCAGTGTCTCAATAAATGCTCTGAGTTTAAGTATTTTCTAATAATAAATGTAACTATCCTTCTGTATTTAAGTTAAAAAACGAGCATCATGTATTATACATTTTCGCCAGCGCCATATATTTTAGTATCGGAACCAGTCGCCGTCGTAGTAACTAAATCGTTTTTTGGTGGGACAGTTGATATATTAACAAGGGATGCTCCTTGTGCTACCATCTGTGCTGTTTGAATTGCTTGTTCTGATTGTCCGATTAAAGATGACTGTGAGGCTTGCTGTAGCTGCGATAAGTGAGGAAGATGAGACTGTGCATCTTTTCTGCCCCCGCTAAGTCTTTTAGTAATATTAGTGTTGCCTATTATGCCATTTAATTGTATGGGTATATGTCTATCGGCATCAGAGAAACATTTGGCAACTTCTATTTTATATTTTACGGGTATTTCTTCAAATGAGCAATCTTGTATTAAATTATCATATTTTAGTGATAAGATATTATATGTTTCTTTGGTTACAACTCCATCACATGCTTCTATTTCTTGGGATAAAAGCATAAATTGTTGGGATAATTTTTTAAATATTTCAAACTTTTCGCTTGCCTTTATGCTATTAGTAAGAGACATTATAAGGACGCTTACAGCATTTACAATAATATTCGGGATCTTGATAGCATTAGCGTCCTCGCTGATACTGTTTATAATACACATAGTTGAACTAGTCAATACAAGAGGTATATTAAAACAAAACTTTACAAAACTCCAATGAGAGGATGCCTTCGTACATAATAGAGTCATAGACTCGCATTTATCCAACAATTTATCAATATTGTGCATTATTTTTTCGGTTATTCTTAGTTTATCTAATAATATGATATTTTTTTATTTGAATTATTATATTAGATAAGCGTATGAATATAGAAGTTAAAACGAACGACTGGGTTCTTCCAAATAGAGTTGGTTATAACAAAAAAATATATGATATATTTCATCCTTCAAAATATCATAAAAAAGCCGCAGCAAAAGCTTCGTGTGAATGTACGAAAGATTCATGTGAATTAGATGTATCCAAAGTGTCTCTTTTTCCGCAGCAAAGGATTGTTAAGGATTATATGCAATTTGACAGTCCTTACAGAGGCATATTGTTATATCACGGATTAGGCTCTGGTAAATCTGCTGCATCAATAGCAGCTTCCGAAGGATATATTAATCGTAAAAATGTTATTATTATGACACCCGCATCATTGTCGCAAAATTATGAGAACGAATTGATGAAGATATCTACTGTTGGTTTGAATCTAAAAAAATCATGGACTTGCTTAAAAGTTATTAAAACAAATGTCAAGATGATGGAACAGCTCAAATCATATGGCATAGATAAGCAAATGGTTAAAAAAGAAGGTACTGTATGGGTCCCTTTATATAAGAAGGATATAGATGATGCTGAGATAGTTATAGATAATATTAAATATACTGATATGGCTTCAAATTACAAAGAGGATATCAAAAAGATTATAACGCATATAATAAGGAACCGATATAAGTTTATAAATTATAATGGCATTACTATGAAAATGATAAAAGAAATGGGTGACAAATCATTTGACAATTCCTTTATAATAGTTGACGAGGTGCACAATTTTATAAGCAGAATAGCAAATGGTTCCAAAATAGCTATGAAAATATACAATAATATTGTTAGCGCCAAAGATGTTAAAATGGTCTTATTGTCGGGGACGCCGATAATTAATCATCCTTATGAAATATCATTTTTAATCAATTTATTAAGAGGCCCTATGAAGACTTATAAAATCCCTATAATAGATGGCATAGCAGATAAGAATGAAATAATAAATAAGTTGTCAACTTCGCAATTATACGACTATGTTGATGAACTATATTATGACAATAAGAACCTAAATATTATATTATTGCCTATAAATTATGTTCGCAAAGATGATATATCATCGTCAATAGTAAAGAAGGAATGGAATAGGGATGAAGATACAATTATCAAAGAGATAATAAAAGCTATTAACAACGAAGGGAACTCTGTCGGCAAAGGAGTCCAAAAAAAGCAAGATAAGGCAGCTAAGAAGACAGTAAAGCCAAACTCTAAAAATAAAATAGATGTAAATAAGCCTTATTTAATAGTAACAAATGGAACGACGGGTTCATTAAAAACTAAGATGGCTGACGAAATTATTAAGTATTTGAAGTTGAGTCTGACGAATACGAAGATAATTATAGATGATTTGGTGATAAAGAATAAAGAATATAAGAAACGTGTATTAGATATAATTAAGAAGGTTGCAAAGGAATGTAATAATAATAAGGTATGTATATCTGAAAAATATGATAATCCTGGCGATAAAATGTATGAAGATTTTGGTAAGGCTTATTATGATGTAAGAAAGGGCGAGAGTGGTATTAGTTGTACTGATAGTTTTAAGAACTCTTGTGATAAATTGAATGATTTGAACTTAGAGAATGCATTGAAAGAAAGCAGAAATATTGTATTTGAATCGCAAGGCCTTTCTGTTCCATCATGGCTATTGTCCATACCTTATTTAACCGAAAAATACAATGTAATATTTGGATATTCTCTTGCTCCTATTAAAAATATTGTTGAAGTTATTAAAAAGCGAGCAAAAGCGAGAATAGACAAATATCTCAAAAATCCTAATGAAGATGCACCAAGATTACCGACAGTTGATAGAAAAATAATAGGAAATAACATTAAAAAAATTATGGCAACATTAAAGGAATTACGTAAAAATTGTATAAATGATGTTGAATATTTGAAATGTGGTAATAAAAAAATAGATAAGCTCCTAGTATATGAGAATACCGCCGATTTTAAGCTCAATATAGTATATGACAATGATAGCAATCATGATATAGCAGATGCTGAGTTTGAAGGCCTAATCTATGATATTGTTAAAATGGATGCAAAAGGTAATTTTGATGATTCTAGTATATCTTTGAGTACTAAATATGACACTGAACAGAATTACGCTTTGCCTAGTAAAAAGGAGGATTTTTCCAAGTTTTTCATAAATGACGAGGACGCTGAAAATATCAAGGTAATTAACGAGGATTTATTTAAAAGACGTGTATTAGGTATTTTAAGTTATTATAAGACATCGGGTTCGGAACTATTTCCATCATTATTACCCGAGACTATTAGAAATATGTATATGACTGACCATCAAATCAAAAAATATGTAGATGTTCGCATTAAAGAAATAGCTATGGACGACCGCAAGAAGAAGTTTGGAAACAAAGGAGCTACCGAAATTAGTTCGGTATATCGCGCATTCAGTAGATTAGTATGTAATTTCGCTTTCCCCGAAGAAATACCACGCGAATTTCCTCAGGATATAAGGACTTTGAAAAAGAAAGAGATGGCTATGAATGAAGAAGATGATGCAAATAGCAAGGAAAGTAAGGACAGCAAAGATGCAGAAAATGATAAAAAGAAGTTTAATAAAGATATAGATGCAGAATACAATAAAAAATTAACGAAGGCGCTGAATGATTTAAAGAAGGGCGATTATTTGGAAAAGAAGAACTTACGCGAATATTATAGTCCGAAGTTTGCGCAAATGTTGGAAGATGTAAATACATCGCCAGGAAGTGTTCTTGTGTATTCGCAGTTTCGCGTCGTTGAGGGTTTAGGGATATTCAAAGAGGTTTTAAATAAGCATGGATATGTTGAGATTAATGTTATAAAGAATGATGAATATGGATATATATTAGAAGACCCTGATGTATTTGATGAAAAATATGACGATAAAAGATATGTCATGTTCAACTCAGACAGAGAAAAGACAAATATATTAATGAATCTATTTAACGGGGATTTTGCAAATCTCCCTGATACTATTAGGAGTAGCTTGCCAAATAAGGGAGAAGGCTTGGAACAAAGATATGGAAAGATTGTCAAGGTTATGATGATTACACAATCAGGCGCAGAAGGTATATCATTGAAGAATGTAAGACGTGTATTAATAACAGAATATTTCTGGAACTCTGTGAGAATAGACCAAGTAATAGGAAGAGCTGTTCGTACTTGCAGTCATATGGGATTGCCGGTGGAAGATAGAAATGTTGGGGTTTATAAATATATTATGAAGTTTACAAGGGACCAACTAATAACTAACCCGACACTCAAAATAAAGGATGCGGAACTATCAACAGATGAGCATATATATGACAAGGCTAATAAAAAGGAGGAATTAATTAAGAACTTCTTGGATATGTTAAAATCATCTTCGATAGATTGCGTGATACACGCTGATGTTAATAAGCCTTTGAAGAATGGCTATAAATGCTATAACTGGCCAATAAATATGAATGATGATAAATTGGCATTTACACAGAATATATTGAATGATAGCAAAATAACTCAATACAAAAACTATGAAAGGGTAAAAACAGATAGAGGTAAGGTTGTATCAAAAGATGGTGTCAAATATGTGCTATTAAATGATAAATTGTATGATTACAATAGCTATAAAAATGCGGGAGTATTATTGAGCCTAAATTACTAAAATATATAAATAATAAATTATAGTAAATAAGAAGCATATACTTATTTTTAATAATAAATATAAATGAACAATATAATATTTAGATGTATTCGCGATATTAATATTGAAAATGACATTGAATCTGATATTGAAAATATTAATATAGTAAATGAAGTCAATGAAGTCAATGAAGTCAATGAAGTCAATGAAGTCAATGAAGTCAATGAAGTCATACCTTTAAATACTGCTGATATATCTTATAATGCTGGTTTACACATTGAAGAAGCCATTGAAACTACGAGGGATATAGTAGATATGGAAAGTATTTCTACAAGAACAGGGAGATGTATATGTAGATATAATAATTTTAATTTATGCAATCGTTATATAGTTAATAATTTATTATATTGTAGGTATCATAAGAATACCAAGATTGGCTATATACACAAGATATTTTATGATGTATTTAATGACAAAAAGGAGATAAATATACGTGATTTATATATGTTATATAAACATATTAATAATTTTGAATATATTAAGGAGTTATATATAGATTTATTGAAAAACATACCATTCAAGATATTATTAAATATAGCTGAAAAGAATTATATAATATCAAATGACCGTAAATATAGCAAAAACGAGATTTATTCGCAGTTCTATAATATTAATAAAAATACTCACGATCTTGAAAGCAATCATTTAAATATGAAGGGATTTTGCAAAATACAGCATAGGATAAAAGATAGATTGATAGATAGAATAAAGAACAGAATTAGAGATAAGTTACAAGATAATATATTTAAATTAGAGGATTATGAGTCTGGTGTTGCCCGCGGAGATTATATGAATAGTGAAGAACTTTTTACAGGAGAAAATATATGTGATATACCTCCAAATAGATTATATGTATTATGTAATAAGAGTAATAATTCTGACTGTGATATAAGAAGCGAGAGAAGAGAGAAGTATATATTTGACGCAGTAGAATTGGAGTATTTTGTTAGAAAATGTAGAGAGAATAAACAAGAACCTTATAATCCCTATAATCGCGATAAATTGAATGAAGACTCTTTGAAGAATCTTTATATGTTTATAAAATATAATGGTCTTATAATCAAGAATGACGAATATTTATGGGAAAACAATATGCATGCATTTACAGAATTGTCATTAGAAATAGAAAGTAGAGGGTTTTATAATAGCCCGGAATGGTTCCAGAGATTAAAAGATGCTGATTTTCTAAAAGTAATAAAGTATTTTAAATTATTCTCAGCAAATACACCTGAAAGTAATAAGTATTTTAATGAAATTAGAGCAGATACCTTGATATTTGATTTTTGCAAAGATGCTATAAAGATGTTCAAAGAATGTAATGACGAATATTATATATTATGTTGTAATTTTATTAAGGCAATGGCATTATGCTCAAATAACTTTTATAACAATTTACCTGCGTGGCTATTAGCTAACGGGGCAGGAGGCGTTAACGGAGCTATCGGAGCTATCGGAGCAGGAGGCCATATTGGAATTGGTAGTATTATTGATAATATTCGTATAAATACAAATCTTGAAACATTAACAGGGGCAATCAATAGAAATAATGCTTCTGAATTGGCAAATAATTTTTTATTATATTATTATGTAGAATATATTTAAAGTTGTTATACGAATATGAATATAAACACAAATACATATGATATCAAATACACTCCTGATTTTGCATATACACCTATAAACTCTCAATCTCTAATACATACTCAGAATGTAATAGAAGAAAAACAAAAAAATACAATAGACACATATATAAGCAAGTTTAAAACATCATTTTACGGTTTTTTATTATTTATTATTTTATCACTTCCAGTTGCATATAAAATATTGGATATGATTGGAAAAATAATATCACAAAACATAGAAATATATGATTTTGACACAGAAGAACCTTCGCCATTAGGACGAGTAATCATGGGATTAATAGTTTTAATATTATTATTTATATTATAAAACCCCCTATAATACATTACCTTTTACTTTTTCTTAGTAGCAGCAACCTTTTTAACTGCCTTCTTAACTGGTTCAGGCTCGGGTTCAGGTTCAGGTTCTTCTTCCGCTTCATCTTCTTCATCGTCAGCTTCTTTCACATCTTCTTCTTCTTCCTCCTCCTCTTCCTCATCTTCTTCTTTTGAAATTACTGGCATTGGAACAGAAATCGTAGCAACCGCCTTCTTTTTGTCTTGAACAGATACTTTGGAAATTACCTCAGTATCTACGTCAATATCTTCATCGTCCTCATCATCTCCGTCTACATTTTCTTCATCACTATCTTTTACAAAGGTAATCTTGGAAGTGTTAATTTTTTGGAACTTAGCAGAAACAATCTTCCAGCTGCATCCAAACATTCCAGCAGAGAACCAAAGACCATTCAATTGGATAATGAATTGTGCCTTTCCGCCTTTGAGATTTGCTACATATTCCTTGAAATCTACCTCATTATTATCCATATCATAACAATCAAAGTCAAACTTATCATCTTCTGAATTATAAGGAATCTTAGCCTTGAAAGTAGGAGGATATTTATCTGCATACATACCAGTTTCCTTATCTTTATCGCGACGAACAATAGGACTAAACATATTCTCAATAGCACCCTTATTGCCATCAAAGTTCTTCTTAAACCATGCTACACTATTCTTACTCGCGTCTTCGCAGATTTTTTGTTCAAGTTCAATCAACTTATCGTGAAATGCTCGGACTTTCGGATTCTCGTCCATACCCTTAAATGATGCCGTAATATCATACTTACGAGCTTCATCCTTGCGTTTCGGGTCATCCTTGATAAACTGAGTATTATCATTAACACCATAGGGAATTGCTAGAACAGGAGTTTGAATATTGATTTTTGAACCTTTATAATTAAGATAAACAGACTTAGCACCTGATTTCATAACCTTCATTTCAGAATACTTAATATTGTCGACATTGAATTGCTTGGGGAGGAGAACGTTCATCGTTGTATATATATATTAATTAATCTTTATATAGACTATCAATTTTTATTATTTTTTGTGTCTTTTTTTAAATTGAAAAA
>Ga0255118_1000117_pt1 | contig 20941 bp, 19 predicted proteins | sample Law_Atlam_RepB_8_2_FD_188584 | JGI IMG/M metagenome (GOLD analysis project Ga0255118, IMG submission 188584) | Freshwater microbial communities from St. Lawrence River, New York, United States - Law_Atlam_RepB_8h | ecosystem: Environmental > Aquatic > Freshwater > River | place: USA: New York... | reverse complement strand
TTTGATCATACATCTATAAAAAAGGGAGGGGGCGGCCATTGGCCGCCCCCTCTCTTTTTTTTATAATTCCAAGACGCAAACTTATCGCACAGAAAAATCGAACAAGGTTTGTCCTGCCAAAATCCCAGTTAGCTGATCACCAGATTGAACAGGGCCTACGCCCTCGGGCGTGCCGGTGAATATGTAATCGCCAATGCGCAAGCTGAAATACGCTGAAACATGCGCAATGATTTGATCCACTGAATGAATCATATGGGCCGTGCAGCCTTCTTGAACGGTAGTGCCGTTTTTCTGAAGACGAAAAAAACAATGGTCAATGCCTTTGTTTTCGCCTGAATTTAAGTCGGAGAGTGGAATGAACTTACTAACCACCGCAGAGTGATCAAATCCTTTGGCTTTTTCCCAAGGCAGGCCTTTTGCTTTGAGACTGTTTTGGACATCCCTGGCGGTAAAATCTACGCCCAAGGCCACCTCGTCGTAATAGTCTTTGGCAAACGCAGCGGGGATATGTCGGCCGGGCTTCTTGATTTTCACCACCAATTCCACTTCATGGTGGATTTCCTTGGAAAAATCGGGGATGAAAAACGGATTGTTGTTTCTTAATAGGGCGGTATCGGGTTTGATGAAAATGACGGGTTCATCAGGAACTTCGTTGTTGAGTTCTCGAATGTGGGCGTCGTAGTTTCTTCCGATACAGATGATTTTCATGGCTGCAGAAAGGTCAGGGGTTAATCCTTGACCAGGGTGCTTTCGCGCTCAGGTCCGAGAGAAATTACGCGAATTTTGGTGCCCAGGTAGTTTTCTACAAAATGCACATAATTGCGGAATCTTTCGTCCATCGCTTCAAATCCTTGGGTATGGCTGAGGTCTTCGCTCCAGCCGGGAAACCATTCTAGGATGGGTTCAACATCGCTGCTGCACAAATTGGCGGGTACTTGCTCGCTGCGAACACCATTGATCATGTAGGCAGTGCATGCTGCGATTTTCTCCATGCCGTTCAAAACGTCGCTCTTCATCATGATGAGTTCGTCTACACCATTGAGCATACAAGTGTATTTGAGTGCAACCAAATCAATCCAACCGGTTCTCCGTTTGCGTCCGGTTGTTGCTCCAAATTCATGTCCTTTGATGCGTAAATATTCGCCGGTTTCATTGTCTAGTTCTGTGGGGAAAGGACCTGAACCTACGCGGGTGCTGTAGGCTTTGAAAATGCCAAAGACTTTGCCCACTTGTTTGGGCGCAACACCGAGGCCTGTGCAAACACCCCCTGCCAACGTATTGGAACTTGTTACGAAGGGGTAGGTGCCAAATTCCACATCGAGCAAACTGCCTTGGGCACCTTCTGCCAGGATTTTTTGTCCTTTTGCAATGCAATCGTGCAAGAAATATTCGCTATTTACCAATTTGTGTCCTTTGAGGAACTCAATGGCACTGAAGAATTTCTCTTCTTCTACATCCAACTGAAAATCTGTAAATCCGTGAAATTCAATCATGCGCAGATGATCTTTCACAGTGTCTTGGTATCGCTTGGCGAAATCAGATTCCAAAATATCACCCACCCGAAGGCCTGATCTGCCGATTTTGTCTTTGTAGGTTGGGCCGATTCCACGCAGGGTTGATCCAATTTTGGCATCGCCTTTCGACGCTTCCGATGCTGCATCAAGAATGCGGTGCGTGGGTAAGATGAGATGGGCTTTTTGAGAAATGTATAAGCGTTCTTTGTAGTCAGGGCACTCGTTGACGATGCGTTCGATTTCTTCCCTTAGGCGAACGGGGTCGATGACCACACCGTTGCCAATCAAGTTGATGGTTTCCTTGCGGAAAATGCCGGAGGGGATGGTGTTGAGGACAAATTTCTTGCCTTCAAAATCCAGAGAGTGCCCCGCATTGGGTCCGCCCTGAAAGCGTGCCACCACGTTGTATTTGGGGGTTAGGTAATCGGCAATTTTTCCTTTTCCTTCGTCGCCCCATTGGAGGCCAAGTATAACATCAACCATGTATGTAATTTCTAGAGTCTATGATTTTGAGGGGTCCTTACCACACTGAATGCATTCGCCGAGTTCATTGGTGGCAGGGTCACCGTATAAGTGTAATGAATGGCTGCTAACATTGAATTTTAGCAGTGAACCCATGGTGCTTGTGATCTGTTGCACGCGGGGATCGCAAAATTCGAAAACCTTCTTGCAATGATTGCAAATGAGGTGGTCGTGCTGTTTGTATCCAAAAGCTTGTTCGTAGTGCGAGGTGTTTTGACCAAATTGATGTCGTTTCACCAGGCCCGATTCTACCAATAAATCCAGGGTGTTGTATACCGTTGCACGACTTACGTGGTAGTTGCGAGATTTCATTTTTACAAAAAGCTCATCCACGTCGAAATGTTCTTTGGATGTGTAAATTTCATCCAAAATGGCATATCGCTCTGGCGTTTTTCGCTGTTGGTTTTGTTCCAAATAGGCGGTGAAAAGTTCCCGAACTTCTTGTTTCGTTTTTTCAACTTTGGGATCTTTTTTCAACGAATTTGGCATGGTGATTAGTTGGCTGTCTGTCCGTTGTAGGCAGGATTAGGGATGAGCATACGCAACTTGCGGGCATTGGGGAATTCGCGTTTTACATCGACCAATGCAGCGTCTGCCTCGGTGGCGGTTGCGAACGTACCTACATACACTTTGAAATTGGGCTCATCGTAAATCAGCACCGCTCCGTGTGTTTCAGAAAATTTCTCCTCCGCTTTGGTTAGGATTTCTGTGGCATCGACCCGTTTGGCTGAAAAGCCGACAAAAATGCGGTAGCCCATGATTTTTTTATCGGCGGTTTTGCTCTTTTCGATACGATTCTTTTCAACGCTTTCCACGGCGGGATCCACGTCGTAAACCACTTGTGCCGATAGCTCTGCAGCGCCCCCAAACAAAAGGCTAAGGCCTAAGCCCAAGCATTTGCTGTAAAAGGTTGCAGAAAAGTGGTTTTTCATGCCACAAATATCGTGAATTTACTTCATACAATTACGGGGTGTTGTACCTTTGTAGAATGGTTAAAAAAGTGGGTTTGGTGATTTTGGATGGCTGGGGCTTGGGAAATGGGTCTCATTCTGATGCCATCAATCAAGCAATTACGCCTTATACCGATTCTTTGTTTGCGCGATATCCCAACGCAACCTTGCGCACGGATGGTGAAAATGTGGGGTTGCCTGTTGGACAAATGGGCAATTCGGAGGTAGGACATATGAATATTGGCGCAGGTAGGGTTGTGTGGCAGATGTTGGCCAAAATCAACAAGGCATTTGCGGAAGGCTCCGTTGCGAATAATCAAGTATTGTTGGCTGCAATGGATAAAGCCAAGACCGAAAATCGTCCTTTTCATATCATGGGGTTGTTGAGCGATGGCGGTGTACATGCCCATATCGAACACATCAAACAGTTGTGTAGCATCGCCCTAGAACATGGGGTAAAAAAAGTGTTTGTTCATGCATTTTTGGACGGGCGTGATACGGATCCTAAGTCGGGTTTGGAACATTTGACGAATTTATTGAATCATATAAGCGGCACATCGGCCAAATTGAGCACGGTGGTGGGTCGATACTATGCCATGGATCGCGATGAGCGATGGGAGCGAGTGAAGGTTTGCTACGACTTGCTGGTAAAGGGTGAGGGTAAGAAGGTGAGCGATGCGTTGGCTTCGGTTCAGGCGGAATATGCGGCGGGTATTACCGATGAGTTTATGTCGGCGCTGCGTTGTTTGTCGGACACTGAAGGACTGATAGCCGAGGGCGATGTGGTGGTGAATGCGAACTTCCGAACCGATCGCGGCCGGCAGATTACAAGGGCGTTGACCCAAGAAGATTTTGCGTCGTACAGCATGCGCAAATTGAAGTTAAATTACTTCACAGTGACCCAATATGATGTAAAGTATAAAATTTCGGGCGTGTTGTTTGAGAATGACAACCTTCAGCAAACGTTGGGTGAGGTCATTTCAATGGCTGGAAAAACGCAATTGCGGGCTGCAGAAACCGAGAAATATCCCCATGTTACATTCTTTTTCTCTGGGGGAAGAGAAGCAGCATTTGAGGGGGAAGATCGATTGATGGCCAATTCGCCAAAGGTTGCTACCTATGATTTACAGCCTGAGATGAGTGCAGTTGAATTGACGGATCGGGCGATTGCCAAGATGCAGCAGGAACAGTACGATTTTGTGTGTTTGAATTTTGCAAATGCCGATATGGTTGGTCATACGGGCGTTTACGAAGCGATCATTAAAGCAGTACAAACGGTGGATACTTGCTTACAGCGATTGGTTGAAGTGGGTGAGGAATTGGGTTACGAATTCTTAATCATTGCTGATCATGGAAATGCTGATTTTGCGGTGAATGACGACGGATCGCCGAATACAGCGCACACTACGAATCCCGTGCCTGTTTGGTGGGTGACGCAGGAGCGGGAGCAGGATTTGCGCCATGGTATTCTGGCGGATGTTGCGCCAACTTTGTTGCAAATGATGGGGTTGGTTCAACCTTTAGAAATGACCGGTAAATCATTGATACTATGAGGAAGACTTGGATGAATTGGATGGTTGGTTTGGGCGTGTTGGCCATGTGCGCTTGCAATGATGCGGCGGCACCCAAAAATGCAGCTGTTGTTGATCGATTTGTGGCTTTTGCACAAACAGAAATTACGTGGTTGCAAAAATCGCAACTTGGGCTGCGTAAAACAGTCACAAAGGGCGAGGAGGTAAGCACTGAGGATATTGATTCCCTGGATTGGGCCAATGAAATGGAGTGGGTTACGGAGTGGTCGTTGACTGAGGCCGCAAAAAAATCGAAATACGACGAAACGGTGGATTCCTCTGGAGCGCTGAAAATTGTGCGTTTCAATGCACAGGATACAGCGGCGGAGCTGCAAGAATTGATGGTGAATTACCGCAAAGACAAAATTCAGTTGATGCAGTGGACCATCAAGCAGCGCAGTTGGTATATGGATCGCGATGTGCGGATATCGTTTCAGCCCCGACAGGGCTATGGAGTGAGTGTGAAAGAAAATGCCGTATGGGCATCGCCCAATTCATATGAAATTTTTGCCGAAATTGGCCGCAATTAAATGGATAAATTTTCACAAAGGAGCGTAGCATGAATATTGAAAATTACATCAACGGAGAAATGCGAGCATCGCACAGTGGTGCCGTGTTGGATAATTATAATCCGGCTTCTGGAAAGGTCTATGGAACCATTCCGAATTCAGACGCAAAAGATGTTGCGGAGGCCTACGCGGCTGCGGCTGCGGCGTTTCCTGTGTGGAGCAATACGCCTGCCGAAGAGCGATTTAAGGTGTTGAATGCCATCGCCGAGGGTATCGATAATTTGAGGGATGCGTTGGCCATGGCGGAGAGCAACGATCAAGGGAAACCCCTTTGGTTGGCCAAAAATGAAATGATTCGCGCGGCGCAGAATTTTCGGTTTTTTGCCACGGCGGCCATGCAATTTTCCAGTGAAAGTCATGCCATGGAGAACCGTGCTATCAATTATACCTTGAGAACGCCCATTGGGGTGGTGGGGTGTATTAGTCCGTGGAATTTGCCATTGTATTTGTTTACCTGGAAAATCGCGCCGGCACTCGCTGCTGGAAATTGTGTGGTGGCAAAGCCCAGTGAATTCACCCCCGTTACCGCGGCGATGTTGGGTGAAATATGCACCGCAGCGGGATTGCCCAATGGGGTCTTGAATATTGTGCATGGGTTGGGGAGTTCGGTTGGACAGGCCATTGTGGAGCACCCTTCGATCAAGGCCATTTCGTTTACGGGTGGTACGGCAACGGGTAAGCACATTGCGAGCGTGGCTGGTCCGATGTTCAAGAAGGTGAGTTTGGAGTTGGGCGGAAAGAATCCGAACATCATTTTTGCCGATGCGGATTTGGACAAAGCGATCAAAACCACTGTGAATAGTTCGTTCATGAACCAGGGGGAGATATGTTTATGCGGGAGTCGGGTGTTTGTGGAGCGTTCGGTATACGATCACGTAAAGCATGCATTGGTGCAGGCGGTTTCAGAGATGAAAGTGGGCGATCCATTGGATCCCAATACCCGCGTGGGTGCCATCGTTTCGAAACCTCATTACGAGAAAGTGTTGGGTTATATTGCTTTGGCGAAAGAAGAAGGAGCCAGTGTTTTGTGCGGTGGAATGGCCTTGCATCCCGAAGGATTGGAAGAAGGATATTACATCGCCCCAACGATTTTGGAAGGGCTGAGTGCTTCGGCTCGTTGCAACATGGAAGAGATTTTCGGTCCGGTGATCAGCATCATGCCTTTTGATACAGAAGAGGAAGTGTTGGCAATGGCGAATGCCACGGATTATGGATTGGCTGCTACGGTGTGGACGGAGCATTTGACAAGGGCTCATCGGGTGGCAGGGCAGTTGCAGATGGGGATTGTTTGGGTGAATTGCTGGCTGTTGCGTGATTTGCGTACACCTTTTGGGGGTGTGAAAAGTTCGGGCGTGGGCAGAGAAGGCGGATGGGAAGCGATGCGTTTTTTCACCGAGCCCAAGAACGTTTGTATTGCATTGTAGGCCGGAGGGTTGCTGTGTAAGTGTATCTTTGCACCATGTTTGATAATTCAGATCGCACAGAAATTGCCGCAATGGGAGAGTTTGGACTCATCCAACACTTGTCTCAGCACTTTGAAAATAAACATGCCAAAACCGTTAAAGGTATCGGCGACGATTGTGCGGTGATCGATCAAGGCGACCATTTTTCTTTGGTTACCACCGATTTGTTGTTGGAAGGTGTGCACTTTGATTTGAGTTTTCATCCCCTTAAACATTTGGGTTACAAGGCGATTTCTGTTGCCGTGAGCGATATTTATGCCATGAATGGCATGGCCGAACAGGTGATGGTGGGATTGGGGTTGAGCAACCGGTTTTCGTTGGAAGCCGTGGAAGAATTGTATGCCGGAATGCAAATCGCTTGCGAACATTATGGTGTGGATTTGGTGGGTGGCGACACAACCACGTCGCGCAGTGGCTTGGTGCTTTCATTGACCGCTGTGGGTAGGGTTGCCAAAGATAAAATTGTGTATCGCGGTGGAGCTCAGCCCGGAGATTTGTTGGTGGTGAGTGGCGATATGGGCGGCGCGTACATGGGTTTGCAAATTTTGGAGCGCGAAAAGCGCGTTTTTATGGAAGTGCCTAGCATGCAGCCCGATTTGGAGCAGTATGATTATATTGTTGGCCGACAGTTAAAAGCAGAAGCCCGTAAAGACGTAGTGGAATTGCTGAAAATGTTGGATGTGAAGCCCAGTAGCATGATTGATGTGAGCGATGGTGTGGCCTCTGAATTGTATCACATGGCCAAAGCCAATGGATTTGGTTTCCATGTGTATGAGGAAAAATTGCCCATCGATCCCCAAACATTGGATACCGCACTGGCCTTTGATTTGAATCCGAGTATTGTGGCGTTGAATGGTGGTGAAGATTATGAATTGCTGTTTACAGTGGCTCAGTCCGACTATGAAAAAATCAAAACGATGCCAGATTTTACTGTAATTGGTTATGTTACGGATGTTACCTCAAAGAACATGTTGCTGACCAAATCAGGTAACCAATTTGAAATCAAGGCCCAAGGTTGGCCAGAATCGCAAAAAGATTCATAGTTTTGGCATTTTTCGCCAAGGCTTTTCATGTTTAGCATTGTATTTTTGCCCTTATGTTTCGTTCGCATACTTGTGGTGAATTGCGCTTGTCGCACGTTGGTAATACAGTTACACTTTCCGGTTGGGTAGCGCGTATCCGTTTGTTGGGTTCAATGGCCTTTGTGGATTTGCGCGATCGCTATGGAATTACCCAACTGTCGTTCAACGAAGCCTACAGCGCCGATATGTTGGCCAAGGCGGGCGAGTTGGGTAGGGAATATGTAATAAAGGTCACAGGAACTGTTGCTGAGCGAGAGTCAAAAAATGCGTTGATGTCTACCGGAGAGATTGAAATAGTGGTTACGGATTTGGTGGTGCTAAACCAAGCCAAAACGCCGCCATTTACCATTGAAAATGAAACGGATGGTGGCGATGATATTCGGATGCAATACCGCTATTTGGATTTGCGCAGAGATCCGGTACGCGCCAATTTGGAATTGAGACATCGTTTGGCTCAGCAGATACGCAATTACTTGAGCGATGCTTCGTTCTTGGAAGTTGAAACCCCCGTGTTGATTAAGAGTACGCCGGAAGGAGCCCGCGATTTCGTGGTGCCCTCTCGGATGAATCCCGGTCAATGGTATGCATTGCCGCAAAGTCCCCAAACCTTCAAACAATTGTTGATGGTGAGTGGCTTCGATCGATATTTTCAGATTGTGAAGTGTTTCAGGGATGAGGATTTGCGGGCAGATCGACAGCCAGAGTTCACCCAGATCGACTGTGAGATGAGTTTCGTGGAGCGAGAAGACATCCTCCAAACGTTTGAAGGATTGGCCAAGCATTTGTTTTCTGCTGTGAAAGGCGTTGAGTTTGATGCATTTCCAAGGATGACATATGCTGATGCCATGCGATTATATGGGTGCGACAAACCGGATATTCGTTTCGATATGCAATTTGTGGAATTGAAATCGCCTGAGTCAGCCGTGGATTTGATCAGTGGTAAGGATTTCGTCGTGTTTGATTCGGTGGATTCTGTGGTTGGTATTTGTGCAAAAGGCGCTGGGAGCTATACCCGTAAGCAGTTGGATGGCTTAACAGATTTTGTTAAACGTCCGCAAATTGGCGCCCAAGGATTGGTGTGGTGTAGAATCGAAGCCGACGGTAGTGCAAAGAGCTCGGTTGATAAATTTTATGATGCCGAGGCTTTGTCTGCTTGGAAAGAGGCGTTTGGTGCGGAGCCAGGCGATTTGATTTTGTTGTTGGCGGGTGAGTTACACAAAACGCGCAAGCAATTGAACGAGTTGCGTTTGTTGATGGGTTCTGAGCTGGGATTGAGAGATCCTTTCAATTACAAGCCACTTTGGGTATTGGATTTTCCACTGTTGGAGCACGATGAAGAGAGTGGTCGTTGGCATGCTATGCACCACCCATTCACAAGTCCATTGCCACAAGATATTGAATTGATGCATTCAGATCCAGGTGCGGTGCGTGCCGATGCTTATGATTTGGTGATCAATGGTGTGGAGGTTGGTGGCGGTTCGATCCGGATTTTTGACCGGGCCTTGCAATCAAGGATGTTTGACTTGTTGGGCTTCAGCAAAGAGGAGGCGCAAGCACAGTTTGGTTTCTTAATGAATGCATTTGAATATGGTGCCCCTCCACATGGTGGATTGGCGTTTGGTTTTGACCGATTGTGCAGTTTGTTTGGCGGTTCGGAGAGTATCCGTGATTACATCGCATTTCCCAAAAACAACAGTGGAAGGGATGTGATGATCGATGCACCGAGTGCCATCGATGCCAAGCAGCTCAAAGAATTGGGATTTTAAATTCTAACTGTCGGGCGCAGGTCCCATGGCTTTTGAATGAGGAAGGCCGAGAACTCGAGACCGTAAAAAATGGTCTGTGGTCGTTTTGTGATTGATTGGGACTATAGATTAATTCTGCAGAATCGACATCACATGTGGGGCAAAAATATATATCCCAATGATGATCGATACGATACTTGCTGAAAGTGTAGCACCGGCGGCCATGTCTTTGGCGCGACCAATCATTGGGTGTTTTTCGGGGTGAAGTACGTCTATGGTGGTTTCAAGGGCCGTATTTAGTCCTTCAGAAACAAATACCAACCCCATTGCTGCCCAAATAATGGCCCACTCAAACCTGTTTAAATGTTCGCCAAAGGCATCCAGAGAAAAACCCGCAATGTTCACGACGATGCAAACCACACCCATTATTCTGAAATTGCGCTCTGTGCTAAGGAGTAACCACAATCCGTTGAGGGCAAAACGAAAAGAGCGATAAAACTTTAACATAGCTTTTCTGTGTGATCTACTTCAGTTTGGGTATTCTGAACGACAAATTCTGTGATGAATCGTTGTTCAAAAGGGAAGACGCGATTGAGGAACAGGTTCTTTTAGAAGGTGTTGATCTTGATACGCTTTTCGATTTCCTCCACATCATGGCGGAATTTCTTATCGGTTTCGATCAAGTCGTTCACGGTTTGACAAGCATGAATCACGGTAGAGTGGTCACGACCGCCGAAGAAAATACCGATGTTTTTCAAAGAGGCCTTGGTGAGGTCTTTGGTGAAGTACATGGCAATCTGACGGGCTTGTACAATTTCACGTTTACGCGTTTTGGATTTAACCGCTTCAACAGGAATGTTGTAGAAGTCGCAAACCAACTTCTGGATATACTCGATGCTGATTTCGCGGGTAGAATTCTTGACGAAATTCTTCACGATTTGCTTGGCGAGGTTAAGGTCGAGCTGTTTGCGCGTTAAACTGGCTTGAGCCAACAATGAAATCAAGGCGCCTTCCAATTCGCGCACATTGGTATCGATGTTGTGGGCCAAATATTCAACCACGTCGCGGTTAAGGGTAATGCCGTCTTGATACATTTTGTTTTCCAAGATGGAAACGCGGGTATCAAAATCGGGTGTATTCAAATCTGCACTCAAGCCCCATTTGAAGCGAGAAAGCAATCGCTCATCCATGTTCTTCAAATCCTTGGGTGCGCGGTCGCAAGTAAGGATGATTTGCTTGCCGTTTTGGTGCAAGTGGTTAAAGATTTGGAAGAAGATTTCTTGGGTACGCTCTTTTTTAGCAAAGAACTGAACATCGTCAACAATCAACACATCGAGGTATTGGTAAAAGTTGATGAACTGATTGTTATTGCCTTGCTTGGCAGAGTCGATAAATTGATTGATGAATTTTTCAGCACTGACAAACACAACCACTTTTTGCTTGTGGGTTTGTTTGATCAAGTTTCCGATGGCGTGGGCGAGGTGGGTTTTGCCCAATCCGCAACCACCAAAAACCATCAAAGGGTTAAAAGCGGTTCCACCGGGTTTTTGCGCAATGGCCAATCCGGCGTTTCTTGCCAATTTGTTGCAATCGCCTTCTACGAAATTGTCGAAGGTGTAGCGGGGATTCAATTGGCTATCAATGTTCATTCTCTTCAAACCAGGGATGATGAATGGGTTTTTGATGGGGGTGTCCATGTTGATGGGCATTCCCAACTCATTCTGTACTGATTTGGTAGAATTGCTACCTGTAGGCAGGTTGATGGTGTAAGGCGTAGTGTCGTGGCCGGGAGCAGAGGTTTCCACGATGATGTTGTACTCCAACTTGGCGGTTGGACCGATCACTTTCTTTAAGGTTTTGTGCAGCAACTGAACGTAGTGTTCCTCCAACCATTCATAAAAGAATTGGCTGGGGACTTGGATGGTAAGCACCTTGTTAGAGATTTTTACTGCCTTGATGGGCTCAAACCAAGTCTTAAAACTTTGGGGTGTGACGTTGTCACGGATAATGATAAGGCATTCTTGCCAAGAAATTTCGTGTGCCTTTTTGTCTGTCATCGGTGTTTCTGCTCTAAATTGTTAATCCTTTGTTGGTATGTACTTGTAAGTAGTTGGTAATCAAGTGCTGCGTTTCTCGATTACCGAAGTGCTAAGAAAATGACAAAATTCACAAACTGCTAATTTTTTTTGCTTGTTTTTTAATTTTTTTTCGTAAGGAACAAGTTGGTATGGAAATCCTCCATTTCCAAGGTGGTTTTTACTTGTTGAAACAAGTAATTATCCTTGGTATTCTCCGAACTTATTTCGCAGTATATCAGCGATTTCACCCAAAGTGGCATAAGACTCCACGCAGCTTAAAATATGCGGCATCAAATTGCTCTCACCAGCAGCGGCTTCTGATAGATTTTTGATGCTTGACTCAAATTTTTCAGCGTCTCTCTGGCTGCGAATCAGCGCAATTTTCTCGCTTTGTTGAACCCGGATGCTATCGTTGATTTTGAAGGATGGCATAGTCTCCGTTTCGTTGGTGGTAAATGCGTTCACGCCCACCACAATTTGCTCACCTTTTTCGATTGCTTTTTGGGCTTCGTAACTGCTTCGTGCAATTTGCTCTTGCATCCATCCCGATTCTACGGCAGACACAGATCCACCCATTTCATCGATATGTTGAATCAACTTCATGGCTTCTGCTTCTAGGGTATCGGTGAGGTGCTCCACGTAATATGAACCAGCGAGAGGGTCTACTGTGCTCGTTGCTCCGCTTTCATGGGCGATGATTTGTTGGGTTCTCAGGGCGATACGGGCGGCTTTTTCTGTGGGTAGGTTCAGCGCTTCGTCGTATCCGTTGGTATGCAAACTTTGCGTTCCACCCAAAACAGCACTCAGGGCTTGAATGGTAACGCGGGCGATGTTGTTCTCGGGTTGTTGGGCTGTGAGGGTTGATCCTCCGGTTTGGGTATGAAAGCGAAGCATCATTGCATCGGGGTTGGTAGCGCCCATACTTTTCATGATGGTTGCCCAAATGCGTCTTGCGGCGCGAAATTTGGCCGCCTCTTCGAAGAAATCGTTGTGTGCATTGAAGAAAAAGCTCAGTCGCTTGCCGAATACATTCACGTCAAGTCCTTTTTTCTTGGCCGCTTCCACGTAGGCTTTTCCATTGGCCAGGGTGAATGCCAACTCCTGTACCGCGGTTGAACCTGCTTCGCGGATGTGGTAACCACTGATAGAAATGGTGTTCCAGCGAGGCAATTCGTTGCTGCACCACTCAAAAATATCGGTTATTAAGCGCATGCTCGGTCTTACTGGGTAGATATAAGTACCCCGTGCTGCGTATTCCTTTAAGATATCGTTCTGGATTGTGCCACCAATTTTGCTTAAATCGGCGCCTTGTTTTTTTGCCAAGGCCACATACATGGCCAATAGGGTAGACGCGGTGGCGTTGATGGTCATACTGGTAGTGACATCCTGCAACTGGATGCCTTTGAACAGAATTTCCATATCGGCTAGTGAATCAATCGCAACACCCACTTTGCCCACTTCACCTTCGCTCATGGCGTGGTCTGAATCGTATCCGATTTGTGTGGGAAGATCAAACGCCACAGACAGGCCGGTTGTGCCTTGGTTTAACAGGTAATGGTATCGTTCATTGGATGCTTCGGCGGTTGAGAAGCCAGCGTATTGGCGCATCGTCCAGAGTCGTCCTCTGTACATGTCGGCTTTTACGCCTCGGGTATAGGGGAATTGGCCGGGTTGTTCTGATGCGGTATTGTTGTTGGCATTGGGGCCATAAACCACATCGATGGGCAGGCCGCTGTTGTTCTTTTTTTCGGTAGACATGCGTGCGATGGGATTATTGTCCGAGTGTTAAAGCGATTTCGTTTTTCATGAATTCCATTCCGCGATCCTGGGGTTGGACGTCCATCGATTGAAGGAATTCGATGAGTTTTTGGCTTAGGTCTGCGGCGGTGGCTTCTGCGGGCAGGCTGGCGGTGATGTTTTGCAACAATTGGAGGTGTTGTTCTTTGATGGCTTTCACCAAAGTCCACATTTGGGAGCTAACATAGATTTGCTGGGATACGTTGTAGCTATATTCTTCTTTGATGGCGTGGGTGGCGGCCGCGGCGAAGCCGCGGGCCGACTGTCCGGCTTGGGCATAGCTCTGGATCAGCGCCGGAATACTGGTGCGCTCCAAAAACAAAGCGATTCGCTCATAAGCCTGCAATTTCAGGGGTGTGAACGTATTGAGATTGGTTTTGAGGATTTCTGTTTTTACCAACTGAACGCTGTTGGTGATGTGTTGTTTCATCATGTATTGGGCTGTGAAAAAAACCAGCAGCGCGGGCAATACAATCAAACAGAGGATAAAGATGGTGTCGGTGCCCGCAGGGAAAATTGCCAGGGGCGTAAGTGCAACGAGAAATTCCATTCAACAAAGATACAAAGCGTTTATCGACAAGTATACCTACTTTCCATCTACGGTTGTATTTTTGTATTTATGGAAACCGCAACACCTTCTGTAGAAACCGCACCTGTAACCTTTACCAAGTCTGCCATGGATGAATTGCATCGATTGCAAGCCAATTTAGCGCTGTCTGAAGATGCTTTTTTGCGCATTGGCGTTAAGGGCGGTGGATGTTCGGGCATGAGTTATTTGTTGGCTTTCGACAAGAAAGAAGCGGGCGATAACGAATACGAAGTAGAAGGCATCAAAATGGTGATGAACAAAGCCCACGTGATGTATGTATTGGGCATGGAGGTGGATTGGGAGAACGGCTTGGATAATCGCGGGTTCTCTTTCAATAATCCCAATGCAAGTTCTACTTGTGGTTGCGGACAATCGTTCTCGGCCTAAGGCGTGTCGTTGTTTGCTGAAAATATCAAACAAGGCCTGGGTTCTGTAAGGGCCCACGCAACGAGGGCGGTGATTACATCGAGCATTATTGCCATCGGTATTGCGGCATTGGTTGGGATTTTAACGAGCATCAGTGCGATGCAAATCGCGGTGACAAAGACCTTCAGTAAGATGGGGTCGCAGAGTTATACGATCCGGGATGCCTCGGGTGTCCGTAGGTTTGGAGAAGCCAGTGACAGCGAGCCCATAAAATTCGACCAAGCGTGGGAATTTCAAAAGCGCATGGAAGCACAAGGCGCTACAGTGGCCCTTCAGGTAAATGCAGATTTTACAGCCAAGGCCTCCTTTCAGTCGGCCGAAACCAACCCCAACGTGCGGGTTTTGGGTGTGGATGCCGATTATTTAAAAACCGCCAACTACGACCTAGAATCAGGCAGAACCTTTACCGATAATGAAGTGAATCATGCGGTGCCGGTGGTGGTGGTGGGACAAGAGATCTTAGAGAAATTATTTCCCGGGTCACAGCGGAAAGATCGCGCTTTGAATCAGGTGATTGCCGTGAATGGAAAGCCCTATCGGGTCATTGGTCAGCTGCAATCCAAGGGTTCCAGCATGGGCATGAGCGGTGGAGATCGGGTGATTTTTTTGCCGGTGACCAGGGCGCGGCGCGATATGAAGATGGCGAGCGATAACTGTGTTATTACAGTGGCTGTGGATGCTGTGATTGATTTGGAGGGAAGCATGAGTGAAGCCTACAGTATGATGCGCAGGATAAAGCGATTGACGCCAGCCGATGAAGACAATTTTCTCATACAACAGAGCAGTGCTTTGGCCAAAGAGGCCCTAGAAAATATCAAAATGGTCTCTGGTGTAGGCACGGTGATCGCCATTATTACGCTGCTGGGCGCGGCTGTGAGTTTGATGAATATTATGTTGGTATCGGTGACAGAGCGTACCCGTGAAATTGGATTGCGCAAAGCATTGGGTGCAACGGCCAAACAGATCAAGAATCAGTTTTTGGTTGAAGCGGTGGTAATTTGTCAGATCGGCGGATTGGGCGGCATCGTTTTCGGCCTAATCATTGGCAATTTGGTGGGCACAGCTTTGGGTGCAGGGTTTGTTGCGCCATGGGAGTGGATGTTATTGGCGTTGGTGGTTTGTGTGGCTGTGGGTCTGGTTGCTGGTTTGTACCCAGCTCAAAAGGCTTCGAAATTGGATCCCATTGAGGCGCTACGCTTCGATTGATGGGTTCGAAGCCGGTTTTGGGCTTCTTATTTTTCTCTTTCAAGCCGACAAAAAGTAGTGGTTGAGAATTGTTTTGATTCGCGCGAATCGGGGTAACTGATAAAATCATCGTTACTGGATTCTAGCGTTATTTGGTTGGAGCTAAGTTGTTTGATTTTGAAGATGCCTCCTACAAAAATAACACCTAACCCTTTGTTTTTAAAATCGGAAATGTCAATCGTGTATTTACGTTTTGCTGTTTTTTGCCATGACCAGAACCCGGAGGTTGTACTTTCGATCCAATAACTCGTGAAGTTTGAGCGCTCTGTATAGTTCAGGGTTCCGTCAGATTTGAATTCAATATTAGCTAAGCCCTCAAAAGGAATCTGACTCGCTGGGTTGTTACGCCAAGATATTGTACGAATTGCTTTATTGTCTTTAAAAGTGGTTATTGTGACTGATGTATCAGCACTGAATCCACCAGGGAGAATGACAATTTCTGTTTCTGAAATGTTGCACTCTACGATTTTCCATTTGCCAACGAGTCGTTGGTTGCGACTTCTAAAGGAGATAACGGGATCGTCACTGCCTTTCTTGCAGCCGGTTGTGGGCATCAATAAGAGTGCAATCAATAACAGCAGCCATGTATGTTTCATTCATGCAATTACGAAATTTTTACGTTAATTCCTGCTGTTTGGATTTGGATTTGTGAAGGGAAGTTACTTCGCAATGGGGAGTAGGTTATTAAACAACAAGAGGGAGGCAATGCCTCCCTCTTGTTTACTGGGTATTTGAAAAATTTTCTATCGGACAGAACCGAAAATGATTACATAAAAGGAATCTTGCAAACCGTTGCTTTCAACAATTTACCGCGCACTTCGACGTAGATTTCAGAACCCGCAGCGGCGAATTCGCTCTTCACGTAGCCCAAGCCAATTGCTTTGTTTAAGCTAGGACTCATGGTACCGCTGGTTACTTCGCCAATGACCGCGCCACTGGCATCGCACAATGGGTAGTGCTGACGGGGAATGCCTTTATCTACCAATTCAAATCCTACCAATTTCTTGGTGGGCTTGTTGTCTTTGATGGCCTTGTGGTGCTCGCTCATCATAAACGGATGGTTGAATTTCGTAATCCATCCCAAACCGGCTTCGATCGGAGAAGTTTCGTCGTTGATGTCGTTTCCGTACAAGCAAAAACCTTTCTCCAAACGCAAAGTGTCTCTGGCACCCAAACCTATCGGCTTGATACCAAATTCTGCGCCCGCTTCAAATACTTTGTCCCACAGAGCACGCGCATCGGCATTCTTCACATACAATTCAAATCCACCTGCGCCGGTATAGCCCGTGCATGAAATGATCAACTGCAAGCCCGCCAATTCGCCTTCTACGAAATGGTAGTAAGGGATATCAGAAAGGTTCACGGCTGTGAGTTTTTGCAAGGCTTCGGTGGCTTTTGGACCTTGTATCGCCAACAAGCTGTATTCTGGGCTCACATCGGTGATGGTAGCGCCGTAGTTTTTGTTTTGTTCATGAATCCAAGCCAAATCTTTGTCGATGTTGCCAGCATTGATTACCAACAGATATTTCTCTGCATTGAAGCGATAAACGAGCAAATCATCTACGATTCCGCCTGTTGCGTTGGGCATACAAGAGTATTGTACACGGCCATCGTACAGGGTGCTGACATCGTTGGTGGTGATAAATTCAATCAAGTCGTAGGCTTTTGGGCCTTCAATCCAGACTTCACCCATGTGACTCACATCAAAAACACCCATGGCATTGCGCACGCAATTGTGTTCTTGAATGAGGTTGTCGTAAAGCACGGGCATGTTAAACCCTGCGAAAGGGACCATTTTTGCACCCAAAGAAGTGTGAAGATCTGAGAGGGCGGTTGATTTTAAAGCTTGGTTGTCTGACATGGAAATGATTTTTACAAATATAATGAAAAAGCCCCGAATTCGGGGCTTTTTCATTGGTTGATGGGATGGGGGCGAGGCGGAGCCGAGCCCTCATTTGCGGCGGGAATCCGCCGCTCACATGCGTGCGTTTACAATACTTTGTAGGGAAAAGTTACTTCTACATCCGTGTCGCCCACAGCACAAGTGCCGTTTTTGGTACCAGGTTGATGCTTCAATCGAACAACCACCACCCCAAAATCCTTGCCCATGGGCTTCCATTCGGTGGATAATCCAATGGGTAGGTTGTTTTTGTCTTTGTCTGTGGCGCTGATCAACAAACCCGCAGGCGGCATGGTGAGGCTTGAAATTTCATAACATACAAAATGATCGTGCGCCTCGTTTTTTACCTCCAAAGTGATGTCTTCTTTGGTGCCGTTTTGCTCGTTCCAAAATTCGAGGGTCCCCACATAGGCATTGCCACCAGGGGTGATTTGTCCCAACTTGATGGTGTCAGGCAATACAGGGGCATTTCCACCTGGACCGTCGAGATCTTGCCAGGTGTGCACCATGGGTGTTCCGCCGGCCACGCTGAGCGATAACTTGACGGTTGTGATGAGTTCGCCTTCGTCTTCCTGTTCGCTACATGCGCTGAAAGTAACGGCAGAAAAAAGGGTTACGGCAGCAACGGCCAAAAAGTTGAAATGGTTGATTTTATCGTTTTTGATTGTGTTTTTCATGGTGTTTGATTTTAAAATTTGTTTGTTTTTAATTGATGTTTTTTGATGAATTGTTTGAATGGCGATGCTCATCGTGCAGCATGCCTTCATGTTTGTGTTCTTGGTGATGGTGTACATCGTACAGCCATTTAATGCCCACGTTCATGCCAGATTGATTGGTGAAATACCGGAATCGATCCATGTAATCGCGATAGGCTTTGTTGCCCAAATTCTCGCCGTAAATCACCCAATGCGCGTGCTGGTCATGTCCTTTCGTATTCAACTGCAATTGCGCATTTACCAGTACATAGCCCTGTGGCGGTGGCAGGAAATCGCTACCCGATGTATAGAAAGGTTGTTTGCCTACGCCCACAGTTTCGAGCAACAAAGTGGCGTGCGACCAGCGTTTGTTGATTTGGATGCTGCCTTTCGGACACGGTAAGAAATTGGGGTATCGCACATCGTCGCCTTGCTTAATTCGCGCATAAATTCCACCTGCTCTCAACGAGATTTGTAAACCACGACTGGCCCATTTTTGTGAATACTGGATTTCGGCGCCGGCATACTGCGTCGGGAGCTGTTTGTATTCATAGCCTGGGAAAGCGCCTCGAACGGTTAAAACCGGGGTAGCCATCGGAAACAAGGCGATGAAATTCTGTGATTGTTGGTAGAAGGTAGTGGCCCTGATTTCGTGAGTTTTACCTGTTGCTAACCACAACAATTCAATTTTTTGTCCTGTTTCCGGCTTCAGCGCGGCGTTGCCTTCTTCATAGGAAGCGGCTCCATGATGAACGCCACGGGTGTAAAGTTCGTTTACACTGGGGGCTCGCCATAGTTGACTCACATGCAGTTGCCATTGGTGGTGCCCCATTTCCTTAATCAACGAATAGGCCGCTGATGGACCAAAATCGCGCTGCCACGTTTCTGTTGTTTGTCCGTTCGATTTGGGGAACACGTTCCGAATCAAATAATCGCCCCGTAAAACCAAGCTGTGTTGTGCACGCACATTGTTCGTATTGCTGAAATGCCAGTGGAAATTGGGCTGCCATTGCTGGTAATCGGGGAGGAAATAGTACCCGGAATAACGTTGCCATTGGCTGGTGTTCTGGAATACCCATTTCGATTGCCATTGGTTGGCGGGACGAATTTTTGAAAAGCCGGTATACTGGTTGATGGTGCCTTGCCACAAGTTTAATTGTGCGAATGTTTTTGTACTGCTTCGGTGGGGGTCGAATTCCCATCGCTGGTTCATTTGCACTGCGAATTTGTGGTGAATCAAGTATTTGCCCAAGACCTCATTTCGATTGTTGTAACTGGCTTGAAAATGCCCCGCTTGCTGCATCGGTTTGTTCAGGCGGTAGCTGAATGGCGCGTCTTGAAGCGGCTCGGTTCTTTGCATGGCCAACAATAGATCGTTCACATTGCCGATGTGACTTTCGGAGAAAATGCCCCCGCGGAAGAAGTAGGCTTTGGTATGAAACTCGCGCTCGGCCTTGGCCTTTAAACCCCAATATCCCCTTTGGCTGTTCCAAAGGTTCCCGTAAGATACGCTCGCTTCTCGCGTGGCGGTGTTGTTGAGTGTATGGGTTGGGGTGCTGTAATTGCCGGTCATTTTCCCGGAATACAACCAATAGTGTCCTTTGCCATAGGGGTGATGCGATAAAGAAGCGATTTTTCTTTGTTGACCGGGCAATTGTTTTTCTCGACCTTGGATGTACCGACCCGCAACCTGAATTCCACCTCCATTGGTTTGGGTTGATATCAATTGGGTATAATCGCGGTTAAACTGGTGGAAATCGTAGTGATTGATCAAGTTGATGGCGTTGCCCCAGGCGTCCGCTGCGATGGCCAATGCTTCGGTTCCTCTGAGCAATTGAACGGTTTGAGCCCCCCATAAATCGATTTCAGGCGCATGGTCTAAGCCCCAGGTTTGTCCCTCCATTCTGATGCCATTGTTCAATATCGGCAATCGCTGTCCAAACATGCCTTGAACCACGGGTTTGCCGATGCCCATTCCGGTTGAAAGGGTTTGGGCCATGGGTAGGGGTTCCAGTGATCGGGCCAGATTTTGTAGGGGCATCGCTTGGAGTTGCGCACTGCGAAGGGCATCGCCTTGGGTGTTGGCACGAGCGCGCACCTGAGCCGAAGGGAGCATTTCTGCCGAAAAAGGGTCATCGGATAAACCTTCTTTCTCCGTAGCGACAAAGCTGCTGTCGCGGTCATTGGTTAAGACCACCGTGTAGTAGTTGCGAGCAGCGATTTCCTCAGGCGATTTGCTCAACAATATCAAATGGTGGTGTTTTCCTTGGTAGTTGATTTCTACATCGGTGGTGGTGGAGCAAAGGCCTTTCAAGGTGGCAAAACCGTTGGCATCGGCGTGGGCGATGGAGTGGCTTAATTCTACGAAAACTTCGGCACCTTCAGCGGGTTTGCGGTTGGGGGCAATGGCGCTATCCTCATTGTTTATGTGGGAAAGGGGCGTTTCGGTGAGGATTCTCAGACGCAAAAAATAGGGGCAATCCTTTCTCTGGGCGATGCTATCGCCAAGGCAAAAGAGAGCTATGATGGAAATGAAAATCCGTTGAAACATGCAGTTTGGTTTAATTACTTCGTAGAATCGAGGCCATTAAACGCAAGGGGGTGCTTTGTTTTTGGGTTGTTCAGCGGAAATGAAAATCACCAATGGCACGTTGGCCGGTGGGGTGATTCTTTTAGATAAATGCGGTTGAGTAACTGGGTGGAACAGTGAAACATCTGCCACCACTTTGGTGAAATCGCAAACTGCGCAATCTTCCGAGATGTGGGATTGGGTATCGCAATCGTGTGAATGGAAG
>Ga0255118_1000101_pt1 | contig 22048 bp, 23 predicted proteins | sample Law_Atlam_RepB_8_2_FD_188584 | JGI IMG/M metagenome (GOLD analysis project Ga0255118, IMG submission 188584) | Freshwater microbial communities from St. Lawrence River, New York, United States - Law_Atlam_RepB_8h | ecosystem: Environmental > Aquatic > Freshwater > River | place: USA: New York... | reverse complement strand
GGGTGAATACATTCTTGAGTTCTAAGGGGTCGCCCACGGTGTTGCCAGGAGAGGTGATTCGCAGTACCGACGAGGAGAAGCAATTCCAGATCCAAAAGGTGGCCAATCAGCATACGTTCTTTGGCGATCGCAGCGAGGCGTTGCTAGCGCGGATGCAGGAAAAGGCCATTGCGAACGAAAACTTGTTTGCTGAGTTGATGGAGGCCTGTAAGGTTTGTACTTTGGGACAGATCACAGAGGCGTTGTTCTCAGTGGGCGGACAGTATCGCAGGAATATGTAATTGGGAGATGGCTGCTTGCAGCCATTGATTCATCGCATTTGATGTGCGATTTACATCGGGTATATACACTGGGAAAGCAATTAGTAGTGAATTGCCCTCGATACAATCGACATTGCTGTTCACCATAGAAGTGTTCGATTTGTTTTGATTGGGGTTAAAGTAGGCCAAAAATGCAAATTGGATATCATTGGGCAGAAATTCGCACCATGAATTAACCCTAACCAACATTTTGAAAATAAACTTTAAACTTGAAAAGTCGAAACTAACCCAGTTCGAAAAAGGGTCCATTTACAGTTTAATTAGAATGCGAATCATCCCAATAGTTAAATCGGCGGATCAATTCTTGAAAGCCACACAAATTTCGCTCCTGAGCCCTTGCTCTGTGATTGCGTACCGTGACGGTTTGGATGTTCAGTAGTTTCGCCACTTCTTCAGTTTTTAGGCCAGCCTTGTATGCGTTTAACACTTTGATTTCTGCTTTTGATAAAATGGGTCTTGGGGTGTCGGATTCGCTCAGAATGTGTTGTTCTTTTGCTACTTCGGGACATAAAAAATACTCTGCGTTTATCAGTTTTTTTAATGCAGTGATTAGGTGTTGAGTTTCTGTGCCTTTTGAAACGTAGCAATTGACATTCAATGATTTAAGGGTGTGAATGAGCGAGTTGTTTACATAAGAGCTAAAAACCATGAAGGGAATGTTGTGTTTTGCGCAATATTCAGGTACAGCAACGCTTTTTCCCGATTTGATTTGAAGGTCGCATACAACCCGGTCGATTTTGTGCGCACTTAAAATATCAAGGGCTTGTTCCACGCCTATCGAGGTCATTACCAATACATCGCTGTCAATTTTTCTGATTTGCTCGGCGATAAAATCAATAATTAATGGGTGATCATCCAGCAGTAGTATTTTCATCATTTTTATTGAAGGTGATTAAATCATATTGATAGCCGTCTTTCTTATGTTTCTTCAAATGTGCATTCAGAAGTCTCAATCTTTCATGAATGATAAAAGACCCTCTTCCCCTGGGGTAATTGACTTGGCTAAAGGAATGCAAGATTTTTTTATATCGATAGGAAAAATTCAAACATATCTTGTTTTGTTCTTCGTAAATCTGAAGGGAAATCCATTTTGAATGGTTGTGATTGATAATGTTTGCCAAAAGTTCTTGGCTCAGGCGAAACATTTGATGCAATTGTTTTTGTGAGATTTCTGATTCTACTTCTATATCCACTTCAATGTGACAGTGACCAATGCTCATGGCTTGCGCGAGAGAGGTGAAACTGTCTTTCCAATTATCTAGCATTAGTTCCCTGGGATATACATTTTCTACCAACCTTCGGAGCGATAAATGCAATTCACTAATCAGGAATTGTGCGCTCTGAAGTTCAGCGGTTGCATTTTTGTCGGTTTGTAATCGTGAAGCTTCCTTCAAAGTATTCCGGACTTGTGTGAGGGTGAATCCGATTTGATCATGTAGGTCATTGGCAATTCGTTTTCTCTCTAGTTCCACGCCATTGAAATTCATTTGGTACAGTCTTTTTATCGCGAGGGAGTATCGCTTTAGTAGTAAATAACTAATTACAACGGAACCGAATAGCAAGATGAACGCCGGGACTATGACTGCGGATAAATTAATTAAAAAATAGTCTTCTGACATTGACATGTATTATTAATAACATTGAAGAAAATATGATGTAATCACAAATTGAGAAATAAATCAAGAAATTAGATTTTGCCCAATTGCCTCCAACTTGAGAAAATGTGTATTCCTGCAAGATCGAATAGATATAAAGTATAATCGCAATGAGGACAAAGGCAATGGTTTGATGTTGAGACGACTTGAGGAGGTGGTTTTTGATTTCGATCAGCAAAAGGATCATGGATATGCCAAAAGCCATTTGGATTAATATGGGAGAATTGATGAATAACTGGGTTGTTCCACATAAAATTATCAATGCCAATTGCTTTGGTGTAGAGGTGTTTTTAAACGTACTAAGTGATAAAAACACGGTGGAGGTAAAGGCGTAATAAAAATCAGTTGATTCGTGAATCGTTAAGTGATATAGCCAATTGTCGAGCAGTAATATGCCAAGGAAACATAGGATGGAGATTCGAATGGGATCAAGTTTTAAAGTTTTAATTTTTACCAATTGGATAGTGAATCTCAATGCGAAAAGATTGAGTAAAATATCATTCGTCCAATAGTTTAAAAATAACAATGTTTTCACTTGGGTGGAGGTGTTTATGTCGATATTTTACTGCGTGTTGCCACCGGGTTATTTTGAATGTCCCGGTTTCTAGATGCCACAAAGGTATTTTTCCATTTCGAAACTGATTGATGAAAATGTATCAATTTTAATCTGGGTGAAGGGGTGTTATTTGTATATGTTTCGGTGTTTAGTTGTTTCTGTGCAGTTGGCAAGGGCAACGAAAAATGATTATTCAGCATCAAAGTAATCGTTGATAGGTTCATACTCCCATGAAATTTAAAATAGCATTGTTTACTGTCTTTATGTTCTTGGGGATTAAAATATCCGTTGCCCAATATACGTATCCTGTTTATGGTGGTGTCATGAGATCGGTGGGATACGCTGATTCAAATTCAAGTAATATTATTTCAATTTTCAGTGTATCGAGCCAAAAAATACGATTGACAAATTACATTGATTACGATACAAGCATTTCCATTACAGCGAATAAGGTTTTAGATGCATTTATACCCAAAAAATACTTCTGCTTGGGAGTCTCGAGCAATACAGTTGTTGCAAATCGTACAATTTTTATCGAAGCGGGTAAACCTTTGACAGTCTCTCTTTTGGATATCTTTCAACCGTCTGGCAGCTCCAAACAAATTACGGGCAAAGCGGGGTCTTATCAATCCATCGAAAAATCCAATTGTGGAACCGCATACTTACTATATCATCCCAAAAGTTGTCACTATTCGTATACGCCGTCTTCCACTACTAAAAAGTACAGGGATTTTGCATATTGTTTTACTGTTGTTGCCTTTGACGATCAAACAGAGGTTCAATTTGATTTAAACTTTGATACAGAATTGGGTCGAAAATTTACCAAGAAACTCAATCGCGGTGAGACCTTTCAAATTTCCATCAAATATCCCCGAACCCCTTTTGCAAATGATGAAACAGACTTCAAATTACACGTAGTCAACGGCGGAAAAATTACCTCTAAAGACTGTCGAAAGAAATTGGCAGTGTACTCCAATAACTTTGGTTTGGGATTTACCAAGAGTCAAACTTGGCTTCAAATCGACCAAGGATTATACCCCTTTAATGGTTTTGAGATTGAACAGCTACAACCCATTCAATCCTGGGGCTATGAGTTTATTGTAGCATCGGAAGGCAAGAGCTACATGGGAAACACGTATCATCTGTTTAGCGGTAAAGGCAATACAATTTGGATCAATGGTAAAATGACCGTGATTGGTAGCGATACAGTTATTGCGGATACTGTTTTTTATAAGCCCTTGTTGATTCAATCCCTCAAACCCATTGCCATTACACAATATGTTTCGGGTACTAAAAACCTTTCAGCGTTTGGGGCGCCCGATGATCAAGTCTACGCCAATGTGCTGGATTTTGCAAGTATCCCTCCAACGAACGTACTTACCAAAGAAATGGCAATCCCAATTCCCACATCCGTTGGGACAAGCCAAATGAATCGTGTGGTTATATTCTCCCCGGGGAATAATAAGATTGAAGTGAATGGCAAAAGTTATACTTTGACCAAGAAGTTGGGGAATATCTATTGGGGATCCATCCAAAACACACAACAAGACCTAGTGAGTGTTAAGTCATCTACTGGATTTAATGGCTACTTTATACACACGGGGTCAAGTGATACTTTCAAGGGGGATTACACAGTTACTTATCTCGCTGGGGTAATGTCAATTTATAATGGCTGGGATTCATTGCAATCGCGCATCAGGGTGAACAAGCAGGGTGCCCATTGGTATGGGGTGGATGATACAGGGGTTGCCGTGGCCTGCGTAGGAGCAAGTACCAATTTTGCCTTGGAGGCGGGTTTGCGAAAATTGCAAAAGGTAACCTGTTACATTGATGGAAAGCTCGCAAGTCAATCCGCGGATTTTGATTGGAAGTTCACCGACACTGGCAAAGTGAAAATTACCTTTAACTATGAATTCGGTGATTATGGCTGCGACAGTGGGGTTCAGCATTCTGTGAGTCGATGGGTGAAAATCTATCAAAATGTTGATCGTAAGCCATTTGCGGATACCACGGTGTGCGCCGGTGATACCCTTCGATTTTTTTCAAACAAAGATTATTTGTCCAAGGTGAAATGGTTTAGTCCCACCACCAAAATCACCTGCGATACCTGTAGAACTCTCACCTATATCGCAAAGCCAAATGCGAAAAGCAGGTACTTGCTAACCATCCAAAAGCCGGCCTGCAACAACTTTTACGACACATTCTCTATTCAGGTTAGGGATTCGTTGAGGATAGATGTGGCCTATGATTCAGTTTATTGTATGGGTGATACGCTGCGTGCATTTGTATCGGGCAATGGGGGCGATTCGGTTCATTACAAATGGTTGTATACGTTCAATGGTGATACGGTGCAACTGAATCACAGAATGAAGGAATCTGGCCAATGGACCGTTAGGCTCTCGGATGGATGCACAAAGAAGCCTTTTGTTAAAACTTTTAATGTGTATGTTGATACTACGCAGTTGAGGGTTGGTGCAATTGCGGATTCGATGTGTAAGGGCATGAAGCTGTTCGATTTGAATGCGGTGAACGTGAGTCCGAAAGGCGGAAAATGGCACTTGGATGGTTCAATGCTAAATGCTGTAACCTCGGTACGACTTGATTCATTGAAAACCTATCCCCAGCAGTTGGTTCTGAACTATCTCTATCAGAATAGCAAGACGGGTTGTGCGTTTAACTATGTCGATTCGTTCTGGGTGTCGGATACCGTGAAAGCGGATTTGGGTAGTGTTGATGGCATTTGTAAAGAGGCAAAGTTGTGGGATGCCCCTGTTGCATTCAAGTCAACCAGCGCCGGCGTATGGTATTCTCCCACATCTGGTTTGGCGATCGACAGTATGGGTAGAATTAGCCCCAAGAACTCAAACAGCGGAAGCTATTCTGTTTATAAGCATTCGAGAAACAGTCAAGGTTGCGATTATCAATCTGAAGGGCAGATTAGCATCGCAACAGCTGTGTTGAATTTGAGCGGTTCGTTGAGTGTCACTTCGGGCAAAGTGCCATTGTTGGTGAATTTTGATGGCAAGAACAGCATTTCGGGGGCCACTCAATACAAATGGTTGTTTGGTGACACGAAGCAATCGCCCAAGGATACCGCTTGGGGTGCAATTGTGAGTTACACCTACAACGATACAGGCAAGTTTTATCCCAGGTTAATTGGGGTGTCTGGTGGCTGTCGTGATACAATCAGTTTGGGCGTGGTGAGTGCAAGATTGCTTAGCACAAACCAACTGGGTGAGGACCTCACGGTGAACCTTTACCCCAACCCCACTGGCGCGGGCAACGAGGTGGTGCTGAGTATAGAAGGCAATAGCAAATCTAGACGCATCACGGTTTACAACGCCGTAGGCAGCAAAGTGTCCTCGCATCGCATCGAAAAAGGCCAGCAACAAATTAAGCTCACTGCCGCATCACCCGAAATCTACTTCATTGAAGTGGAAGGTGTTCGGAATCAGGTTAGATGGTTGGTGGAATAGAGAAGAATTCTTGCCTTCTTTTAGGAAATGATTTGTATTGCTTTTTTGAAGGGGATGTGCTAGTTAATTGTAGTTCACTGTTTAATTGTCAAACAGCAAGAGCGCAAATGTTATTGCTGGTGTTTGTTAATTGTTGGAAATTGATGTAAAATTGTAAAGTGTTGAAAAACAAGTATTACAAAAATTTATTGTTAATTCATTGAAGAAGTATCTGTTAATTCATTCAAAATATAATTCAAATGTCAGAAGCAGTATTTAAACATTATCATTTGAAATTGGTAGAGCCAACGTTTGACTCTGCATTAACTGATTTGATAATCGAGTTAGATTATCTGCGTAGGAAGCAGTTGGTTGGTTCAACCCATCCTAGAGTATTTTTTCAACTCAAGCATATCTTCCATACTGTAGAGAGCATTGGATCAGCAAGAATTGAGGGTAATAACACTACTATCACTGAGTACATAGAAACAAAAATATCGGACATAAAGGTAGTTGCCCCAAGTATTCGTGAAATTCAGAATATTGAAAAAGCGATGGCATTTATTGAAACAAATGTTAACGATTACCCAATAAATAGAGCATTTCTTAGCGAGATTCACAAACAAATTGTTGATGGTTTAGATGCACCACCCAATGGTGAGGGCGATGCGACTCCTGGGGATTATCGAAAAGTGAATTTGCAAATAAACAAATCTTCACATAAGCCTCCAGAGTGGTTGGCAGTTGAAGATTATATGGATGAATTGTTTGAGTTTGTAAATAAAGTCGATAGCCCCAAATATGATTTGCTTAAAACAGCAATTGCGCATCATCGGTTTGTTTGGGTTCACCCATTTGGGAATGGTAATGGTAGAACGGTGAGGTTGTTTACATACGCGATGCTGGTAAAAGCTGGTTTTAACGTAAATGTAGGTAGGATTATTAACCCTACTGCAGTGTTTTGCAGCAATAGGAATGACTATTATGCTTTTTTATCTGAAGCAGATAAAGGGTCGGATGAAGGCCTTACAGCTTGGATTGAGTATGTTTTAAAGGGATTAAAAGATGAAATTGTAAAGATTGATAAATTGTTAGACTATGATTTTCTCAGTAAAGAGATTTTATTTCCTTCTATCAATCATTCCTTAGAGAGAAAGTTTATTACAGATGTAGAGGCTAAGATTTTAAAGCGGGTCATAGAAAAACAAGTGATTTCAGCATCCGACATAAAAGATATTTTCCCAGGAAAAGCGAATGCTGAAGTATCCAGGCAAATCAAAAAGTTAATCGATCGTAAAATGTTAATTCCGGAGAAGGATGGCACTCGCAAGTATGTTTTACGATTTGACAATAGTTATTTGATTAGAAGTATAATAAAACTGCTAGGCGACAAAGGTTTTTTGCCAGTTCGTGATGATTTCTAGGTGCCGAGGGAGAATTGATTCCTCACAGGGGGGGGATTCGCTTCGCTGTGGTTGGGAGAAATTAGATTGTCGAACTTAGTTCATCTGCACTATTCCCCAATGTTCATTTGTTCAAATGTTCACTGTTCATCGGGGTGTGTTTTGAATAGGGGGGTGAATGTAAAAAACGATAAAATTCGATAAGAAAATACAACTATCAAGTTTTTATAATATCTTCGTTTTACCGTTCTTTTTTGTTGCTGTTGTGTTGCTCAATAATTTCGAAAACTGATGAGTAGTTGCTCATTTGTTGCTCGAAATAATTCTGAAAAGTCTTTGTGTGTAAGGGTTACAGCGTTTATCTTTATTTGTTTATTGATGTATCGGCAAGTAATGGCCGAATTTCATCGATAATTGGAACTCCGTAAGAGAGAATTAGAACTGAAGCATTTAGAAAAAGATGCCATTCCTCGTTAGCGACAAATTGAAGAGCGCAAAATCAACCTTGTTCTAAAAGTATGGATTGAAAAAGAACTCACGTTGGGCATCGAATTAGATTGTTATGGAATTTAAACGGTAAACGAGTCCGGATTCATTCAAAAGTAGCTGCAATTGGTCTAATAAACAGTAGGTGATAATAGCGGCCTATGTTATTGATTCAAGTCTAGGACATTGATATTTCAAGTGGCTCATCAGTATACTTAATAAAGTATTCGAAATCGCGGAAAAAAAAGGATGAGGTTGATAGCGATTCAGTTGTTATGTTTTCAATGAATATGCCAGCATGAATATTGGGAAATTTATTTAATCAAAAATTATAGGCTCAAAGTATTCTCTACCCAATGAGTAAGGAATCACCTTCTTGTGTTGTAACCTTCCAATAATTATGGCCGGATGAGTTGTGAACTGTTTGGCAAAATCTCTAATGTCTTGTTTACTCAAATGTGCTGTTGCTAAAATCTCGGCTTCCTCATCTTCCGTTAATGTCCACTTACAGGCAAATTTATCTGCTTCTTGTTCTTTATCCATATCCTTGTCGGAATAGTCGAGGTTTTCAAGAAAGATGTCTTTTTTCCCGTGTAAAAGTATATGACCTGCTTCATGAAAGAAGGTGAACCAAAAACTATCATTTCGGTTGTAGCGGCCTGTGAGCTGAATTAATGGGGTGTCTTTAAGCCAACGGGTAGAACCGTTAATCGGTGCTTTATTGATGCAAGGGGTGTGTACCACTTTTACTCCTGCTTCGAGGCAAATGCTTTGCAACTGACTAAAAAATCCATCAGGATGGTTGGCCATAATAGACTTAATGAGAGGCAGGGCTTCCTTAAACTTCTTTTCTGAATAATCATTAGTTTCAAGTTCGGCTGCCTGTAACTCGCCTTTACGAAGCCAGGCCGATATGGCATGGGGCTCTTTGGTTTGAGCCAGAGAAATGCGGAAAGCTACTTTTAACTGCTGATTGAAGTAGTAATTCTCCCAAGCGGTAAAATTGGCGAAGCCAAAGAAAGTCAGCATCTCCATTGTTTTTTCCTGAATGGTACTTACCCGGGGCAGCCAGCCTTTTTTGACCATATCGGCTATGGGGAACTGCTTAGCCCATGAGACAGCTGCATCGATGTCTGCCTTGCGTTTCTCTCTTGCAATGTATTCATCATAGCCCCGCTGGTGGTTAATCCAGAAGTTGGCTGGTATCTTGGTTACATTTTCAAACTGAACTGCCATATCGGGGGTAATGGAACTGTCGCCTTTCAGGACTGCAATAATGGTTTTTTCTGGCTTGCCGGTGCGGAGGGCAAACTCTTTTGGCCCCATTGCTATTTCATCCAACTTCTCGGCTAAGGTTTCTCCTGGGTGGGGTCTTGATTGCGGAAAGTATTGATTTTGCTTGGACATGTTTACTTCTCTTTGTGGTAGTCAATTATCTCTATTACTTCTACACCTGTTATCTCTAGCCAGATATACTTGCCGTCTGCATCAGTAGGGATGGGGTCTTCATGGGGTGTGAAAACCAATCTGTAAGGTTGGTCTAAATCGCATGCCCAATACCCTTTCCGGTCGTTCTTGAGTTCGTGATAGTTGCCAGGCAAGTTTCTGACTTCTTCCAAGGTGATGGCATCTTCCAACTGGGTAAGCCTCCTCCTGAGAATAGTAGCCCGAATCTTGCCTAACGCTGCATGCATCTTCCGGTCATCATTCGCCAGTTTTCCCAACTTTTTATTTGCAAAAGTAATTTTCACTACAAAACTAATTGTTTTATTTGATTAACGGCTAGTGTAAGTTAAAATATTTTCCGTATGCTTGCCTCTTACTTGCTGATTTTATGTTTAGCAATATGATTCAAGCATATTGGAGTGCGTTTCGAAGGATTGATTTTAAAATTCGTTTTGTTTTACCCGTTCCGTATTGTTGAGTCGCTTTCATCAAAGCATCAGCATTAAAACTACGTACATTATTTGGCAATTTATCCATAGCTTGGGTTTGATCTTCCGCAAGGTTATCCAAATTGTTTAATAAATCAACAAGCAAATATTCTCTTGAGATATTTTTAGGGAACGAGGATTTTAGTTTGAATTCGAATGTCTTTCCATTGAGTTGAAAATCGCCTTTGCGCTTATGGTTGTATACCCATGTGGTATTATAAAGCTGTGTTAGTCCCAGCCCTAGTGAATTAAAAGTATTTGGGGATACCAAAAGAAAATCTTCGTCCTTCAGAAAACGTTCTACTACTTGGTGGTCATCCGGAGGAACAGCCCCAAATTTTGATTGTTTGGGCGCATAATACAATCCTTGGTTGAGTTTTATCAATGTTCCATCTTTAGTAAGCTGCGCCAAATGCCTATCTATGGCCGTGGAATAATATTCCAGATCAGAACGGCGATACACTTCACCTTGCTTTATATGTTGACGGAGTAAATCCATTGCTCGGAAACAAAGGTATTAAGGCTTCTCTAAAATGCATGTAAAAATGGAAAATTCATGCAGATTGTGTGGATTAATGAACCAGGTAAATTTTATAATGTATCATAAATTGCTCAAAATATGCAATATTTGTAACTTATATAACACATTAAATGAAAACAGCACCGGCTATATTGCCTAAGAATCTCAAAATTCTCAAAGAATTAGGAGAGAATATCAAATTGGCACGATTACGCCGTAGAATAAGTTCAGAACAAATGGCGGAAAGGACAGGAACAAGTAGAAAAACGATCTATAACATTGAGCAAGGAAGTCCAACCGTTTCAATCGGAAGTTATCTGCAAGTCCTATTTGTTGTAGGTTTAGAAAAAGATCTATTAAAGGTTGCTGGAGAGGATATTTTGGGAAGGAAACTTCAAGATGCGGGGATACTGACGAAGATGAGAGCGCCTAAGTTAAAAAAAAAGGCTATTTGAAGAATAAGCTTGTAATGTGATTAAATAACGATATAAATCGAACTTTAGTATGACATCAACTTCTCTGCCAAACAAATGCAGTACTTGGTTTACCTTGTCTAGTCTAACAAATTAAAAGCCTTTTTTCAAGTTGCCTTAGGAAGTCCAACGTTTTCGGGCTTGGCGAAGGTGGCGATTTTCACCACAAATGTGGCTGCGGAGCACTGAACCGCCACTTTTGCCAAACCCGTGTTAGCTGTATCCTTTTCTATGTTACTGTCCAGTGCCATGAGGTATAATAATAAGTTTCTGTCTTGCCATTGTAATTGAAGTAAGCAGCAGTCCACATATCAACTTTCTCGTCTTGTTCCCAATGATTTTTTCTTGTTCCGTACTTAGCCGTATCAGTCAAGTTGTCGTAAACATATTTCGAAATGCCAATATGATTTGGAGCTTGACATTTGTCACTAATTGCAGTTGATTTGTTTACACAGTTTCCAATCCACATTAGGTCTTGATTATTGGAGTCGCCTCCAACACCTATTTTGGTACAAAGAATATCGCCATCGTCAAGTCCTATACCGAAATTTAGAGCAGAGTATTGAGCCAAATATTTATTTATTCCGCTTTCAGAATTTGAAATCATATATTTCATCTGCATTGCTGCTTCTACAGCATTACTTAATGTTTGTTTTGTCGTTCCTTGAAAAAATACTAACATACTATCTCCATTAAAACTACGAACTTCACCTCCTAGAGATTTCGCGATTTTCACCAATGTGTGAAAATATGCCATATGCATTTTAGCAACCGAAGCTTTGTTGTGTTTGTTTAGAATTTCAGTAGAGCCTCGCATGTCTATGTACAAAACTGTTGCTTCAAATTTTAACCCTGTATTTCCAAAAGTCAATTTGGAATTTTTTATGTCGGGCACGTATGTAACATCCTCTATCTTGAACACCTCGTCCATGATAGCTTTAACTTTGTCAATTGTTTCTTGTTTTAATCCCATTATTTGTTGTTGTCAAAAAAGATTAGATAAATAACAACGCTTAGTGGTGTCGCAATGCCAGCAATCGTCCATTTGAATGCAGAATTGAAAAGCTTGAATTTCCTTAATGCAATTTGAGCATTGATTACGACTTGTCTGGCTTGGTCAATATTATACTGCGTTATTTCATCTGTCAAATTATATTCACTATTTAGCTGTTTTAAATAGTCTTCGGGAGTATAATTTGCCGCAGTCCCAAAGAATAGAAGGTTTTGGCTTTTATGATTCGGAATTTCTTGTTCCTTATGCTTCAATTGTGCACTAATCGCAGATAGATTTAAAAAGATTGAAATCAAGGAGCATGCTAGAACAAAAAATAGGTAATACTGTAAATAACAATTCTGAATTCCGTCTGACAGCAATTTTATTGTTGCTAATGTAATTGCTCCATTGAAGGCAATAAGTCCAGCATTTTTAGTCTCTGCCATTTTTTGCATGTCTTGGCAATGTTGGTAAACGTCTTTTAATATTTCTTTCATCTATGTGTCGTCTTTAAAGGTTACAGCTAACGGTCTCGGGCTTTGCGTTGGTGAGCTTTTGAAACCGTAAACTGTCTGCCAGCACCAACGTTTATTAATTACTCAAATATTTATTTTGCACTGTCCGCCAACTAACGCAAAACCCGTGGTATCACCATTTTTACATTCGTGCTTTTTGTCCATTATAAATGTCTCTTAAATAATTTGTCGCCTCATCAGGTCTGCCAGCAAGGTCTATTAGGGCATTAAGGTTTGTGTCATTTAAAAAAATGAATAATTTATTCATTGTCTTGTAGTAGTCAATTGCCAATTGAAAAGCCTGTGGATTTGGTCCAAGTCTTGAAACAATAAAAGCAACGTCAGCAACACCAGGTCTTGTCAAATATTTTAATGTGGAGTGTACTTCGTCTGGAGTAATTGTGTCACAGTAATTTTTACACTCAACAATTACTATCGAACCTTTATAAACTACGGAAATTTAATGCCAAAAATTACCTTCAAGAGTTAATGGAAGAAGAATGTCTCTTCTAAAGTCCGGAAGTGGGCTTAATTCTTGTGTTAATGGTTCGGTTATGTATTTTGGAAATAGCGCATCTTTAAAGATGTCTTTTACGATTTCTTCATAGTCACTCCAGCCAGCACGACCGCATAATATAGCAAGCAGACGAGCTTTCATTTTAATACCTTGAAGTAATTGACTGAATAGTTGCTGATAATTGCTTCGTTAAATTTTCAACTCCGCGTGGCGTAGTTTCGTATAGAATAACTTTGAGGTGTCGAAGGTCAAATGGAACATCATTAATGTTCTGTGATAAAAGAATAACATCTTTGCCAACGGTGTGCGCAACACCTAATTCATAAAATACATTTGGGTTTTTGCCAGTCAAATCTGCGATGATGAATTTTGCTTTATTAATATTTTCCCAAATTGTTTCTATGATTGGTTTTGTTTCGTAAATGTCGTCTGCTCTTAAACAAGTAAATCCTAAACCCTCCACTGTAGTTTTTACTTGGTCGTTATGTATCTCTTGAAGATGATGGTCGTTGTTGAAAGGCATTAAAACAAAACATTTTTTGTCTTCTATAAAATACCCTCGTCCTTTAAAAACAGGATTTATTTTCACTTCTTTTGCAAGTCTTTCAAAAAAATGTAGTTCAGATTTGTAGTATTGTTCAACAAATTGAAAAATGACATCACTTGTTATTTTTTCATTTTTTAAGATGTCGGTGGGTACTGAAAAACCAAATGGGTTAATGAATTGCAAGTCTCTTTGCACAATTGCAACCGCTGTCGCCAAATTAATATTTCCTTTTCCTCTCAAGTCTTCATAAACTTCTCTTGCAACACCGCTAAATTCGGTGGAGCAAACAAAATGAATTTCTTTGTCCGCTAACAAAACACATATTGACATTGGTTTTAATAATCGGATTAGTCTGTAGTTATATGTGCCGTCATTTGACAATTTTTTTAATAGGTCAAAAAATTCTTTTGAAACCTCATTAATTTTTGTCATTTCTGGCTGTGGTATATTACCACCACCTGTAAACATCGTATTTGAAAACATATTTTTTATTTTTTAGTGTCTATTTAAAATTGGTGCTAACTTATTTATATGCTCACCTTTATTTTAATAAATCCAAGCACTCAACAAATATCCCAGCATTAACAAATCTATACAATAAAAAAGGTAATTATACCCTGTTTTAGGGTATAATTAATAGAAGACGTTAAAATGGTATTAGGAATTATTAATCTTCTTCCTTCAAACTAGCCATAGCTTGAATCATCCGCTGTATATCTTCCTGGAAGGATCTGACTTTCGGAATTTCAGGAATATGAATCAACCCCTTCACTTGATTAATCGCGAAGTAATTGCGTTTATTAATTTGAGTAGGTGTGAGCTTCCCAGCTTTGATATAATTGTCTATTGTACGGCGACTTACACGAAGCATCGCCATCACGTCATAAGTGTCCACCCATTTTGAAGTAAAATCTTCAACTGGATTTTTCAAGCTGTTAATTTCGGCTTGCAAATTTGTGAGCATCGATTTCATTTCGATGAATTGCTGCATCAGCATTTCGTTGGTGATATTTTGCGTTTCAATCGCTTCCATTGTGCACTAAATTATTTTTATTTTATTGAAAGAAAAAGAGTCTGGACACTTTGATACGCTATGAGACGCAACTTTAGACTATTCTATACTTCTTTAGACATTTCGAGCACCTCAAACTAACAAAAAAAGTTTTCCCTGTAGTTGTTCGATGAGGGCGAACTAAGGCAAATGAGGGTATAATGCGAAATAATGTTCTTTAAATGGATGTGAGTTTCCCTTTGTTTATGTTTGTTTAGCTTCGTCTATGTTTGTCGATAAAAATTTAGTTGAGTATCTGTAAATGTTTTTCCATTCTTACAAAATCGTGTCACAATTATTCAAAGATTTGTGACATCCCCGATGTTCATTTGTTCAAATATTCACTGTTCATCGGGTACTGTTTTGAAGAGAAGATGTGAAGTAAAAAACAGAAAATGTTGACAACAAAATACAAATATCGAAAATTTAATTTTTCATCGTTTTACCGTTCTTAATTGTTGCTGATTTGTATCTCACAAAAGTCGAAATTTGAGTAGTAGTTGCTCATTTGTAGCTCGATTTATTTCTCGAAAGTCACTGTTTACAAGGGTTTCTGCGTTTTTTGTTTCTTATCGTTTCATGTATGGGGAAGTGAATAAAGGATTATTCTAACATTTCATTTTCTAACTATAACCGAACGACCTATAAAAATACCGTTGTTGAAATATAATATTGTATCATTATGTACTCTTGTGCTGTCGACATTTACATTCTGAGAAGCCATGAAATCAATTCTTGCTTGCATTATATAAATATCTCGTTTTAATCTTTTTGTTGTTTTATTATTGAAGGCAAATAATATACAGATTGTGGTTAGAATAATTGAAATGGTGTAATTCATTTTTATAATGCTTGAATTGATGTAATAGTAAAACTAGATAAATTGACGCCAGTAATCTGTTCTCCTATTGCATGAGATTCTACTGATGGGCAACCTATTAGCTCAGGAGGCAAGCTGACATTATACATATAGCCATATTCAGTAATTGTATACACCGACCCATTAATTTCAATATCAAATGGAATAGGATCCTCCGTTTGTACAACGGTTCGGCCTATTAAATTTCCATTTGCGTCGTATTGATATGTTGTAACCGTGGAAGTTTTCGTATGTAACATATTGTAAACTTCCACTGCAATTCTCGCAACGGCTATGATTAAATTCCAAGTTTCAATCGGAGAAGTCTCGGCAGGTGGGAAATTCGGATCTGGAGAAATTGTAATGTCATTATTATTAATGTCAAAAACCGTAACTCCATTGAGTTTGCCAAATATATTATAACTGTTTGGTAAATAATTTGAATTAACGCCAACAATTATTTTATTATTTATTGGATCATACCATTTTAATGTTTCAAAAGTACTAGTTACTTGACCAAAAGCATTTTTTGCAAGTGAAGTGCATTTTAACACTCCATTATTTTGCGCTATTGATGGCATCGTGCCGAAATTCACTACATAATTATCAGCCGAATCAATTTTAATTAAAACGCCATCTAAGCCCGTATTCGAGATGCCAGAAACAGTTAAAACACCATTAGCGGTTGAGAGCACCGCATTACCACACGGGTACACTTCGAATCCATTGAATTGCATATTTTTATTAATTATTTGATACAAAATTGCATTACGAGATCCAGTTGGGCATGATATATTTATATTATTTATATCGTCTAGTTAAATACTAATTGAATTGAAGGGGAAATATTTTGCTGGTAGCATTATGTAGTAAAAAAATCTGTGGTAAACCTTAATTGTTGCTTCAAACTTATTGATATCGTTCACAACGGAACATATTTAGATATTCTCCATATTAGTCCCTTTTGTAACCAGTTGTGCAAGTGTTGATCAGTCTAATGCCGAGATATTCAGAGAGACAGATTGCTTATCCCACCCTCATTTCAAAGCAAATTCAGCATCGGACAGGACCATTTTGGTGAGGTCAACAGTTGGGATGATGAATGTAGCGAAATGGGTGCCTTCGGTCTTGCAGGATAATACCCCGCGGGCGGTGCCAGTGGTAATGGTAGCGATGTGTAATAGGAATGGCTTGGGTATCGTGATGCTCGATTCAGTTTGCGGCAATCCGTCCCAAGAACCAGGTTCAATTTGAAAATGACAGCTGCAAGCGATTTTAATAAACACCTTCTGATTTTGATGGAATTCAAACGACATAAACGTCCCGATGCGCTTTTGTTGCAGATCCAATTTGAACTCAATTTTGGATAGTAACTCTACAGGCTCTGGCGGAGTAAAATGCTCTGCAATGATTGCGAATTGCTCCGTTTTAATCTGTTGGATGTAAAACAGGATGTTGGATATCTCTTGTTTCATGATGCCGATTCGAATTCGAGGAAATAGTGTGTGTTTTCAACAACCATGGACTGCGAAAGCCCTTGTGTTGGATTCAAATATATGCCAGCAGAGGCGACCGAATTGGTCATATGATACGTCTCGTTCAGCGGTTGCATTGAAATAGACTCTACACCTTGATTCTCGTAAAAGCTCGCGAGTATAGGGATGTTCAGGATGTTCTGAAGTTTGATTTGGGTTTCGATGGTTAGGTTTTCGTTGCCACTGACGATTTTGCTAATTTGCTGTGGCGACACTTGCATGAGTTCGGCCAATTCGCGTTGCTTCATCCCCAAATCATCCAATTTCATCAGTACTTTGAGCGCAATTTTTCTTGACTCTCTCAGCATTTCACGATGCTTGATGCGCTCTTTGTTCTTGGCGATGGCAGCGGACGGATATATTTCGCTGCTGTCGAATACTTTATTTCCAGTTTTCATGATTCTGCGATTAATTCAAAAAATGCGTCTTCGTTGTGTATGTCGTTGATTTCTAAATATTGGCGTGCTGCGGATAATTTGCTGAGTTCTTTGGCTGTGCCGGGGTGGTCGAGCATTCTTTGTGACATCTTGATGGCTCCTCCGGTGATGATGAACAGCTCATCGATTAATTTTATCGCGTATAGCCTCAATCTGTTGTGGTTGATTTTTCCCTTTCGAAGCGATATGGTTTTGTTGGTTTCGGAATGTTCCAAAGGAATGAAGATGCGTTTGAATTGGCCATCTGTTTCTGCGATTTCATTGATCAAATCTTCCAGTTCCTCAAGATTGTAGTATATCTCATCAAGGAATGCAACGATATCTTGTATGTTGTTTTCTTTCGCGAATTCGAACAAATACGCGGTGTTGCTCCATTGATTTAGATTCCTATCGTATTCGTTTTCATCATATTCGTTGTAATGAAAGGAGTACAATTGGTTTTCAAAGATACATGCGATTTTCATAAAATCAACCTATGGGTTTATTTTTTCGTTTGGATATTTGACTCGTTTAATGCGATCACACCAAGTTAGTGCGCTTATCGGTTACTTTTTGATGGGGGCTGTCCAATTGGCGATTTTTGCAAAAATTTTGGAGGAGGGGTCATTACCCTGAAAACTCTAGTTAAGAACAGTGCGATTTTTTGGGAAGAGGTCAACTTGAGTCACAATGCGCGAATCATCAAATCATTGGTGGGGCGAAACTAAAATGTTCGAATTTTGGGTAGGTGATACATTTATATCATGTTTCATTTATTGGAATAGTGCTATTTTGCAACCAATAAACTAAAAACGAAACATGACAACCAATCCACACATTATCAATTTGAACGATGCAGTTGAATTAACTCACGCATTTCAAAATGCGCCACAATATCAAGGTAATACAGTAGCATGTATGATTAATGCGGCCGCTTATCAGCAGTTATTGGCACAACCAGGGTGTGTAAATGTAAGAACCTATTTTGCACTTGATCAAGGGACCTTGACGATTGTAGTTGTGGGAGTGGATGCAGATGAAAATGATATGACAAATGGAATACTTTTAGATGTCACTAGGGGTTGTCCTGTTACATGCGATATAGATTCTCCATTGATGTTATAATAACGGGCTCCATAGATGGACGATATCTATTTTGGATTTGAAATGACATTGTTGACTCTGTTGGTTGCGAGAATCTCATTATTGAAATTTCGTGAACACTGGTCCTTTGATTCCAATGAAATAGAATTGTTTTTTTTAATTTGTTTTGTTAACCAAGTTTGGGGTTATTTCAATGATGATAATGTGTACTTTTTACATTTTTTTCATTGTGTGGCTCCTGTGGTTTTGACTTTGAGTATACTTAAAAGAAACGTCAAATTAATATTCCGCTTTTCACTACTCTTGTTAGTTAGTCTGAATTTATATTGCCACAATTTATATTTGATTATTTTTTCATATTTATTTTGTTTTATGTTGCTCGTTAAAAGGGCTGTCGGATTTTCTCTGAAATCAAAAAATTACCGAGAAGTAGTGCCTTTGTACATCGCCATTCTTTGTGTACTCTTACTCACGAATTTGATTTATCTATTGGGTTTCGTCAAAATGGATTGGACGCATTCGCAGTTGATTCACTATTTTTCGTTTACTATCAAATTTGTATACCTTTCAACCATTATTCTAGGCCATGTTTACCTCAGCAGATTTATTGTTAATTGAAGTTGCTGGCGTTTTTTTGCCAGCTTTAATAGTGACAGTTTTCACAATATCATACAGTTACAAAACCACGGGTAGGTATAAAAGAGCCATTAAACGCCTGTATCAGATGGGCTTTAAAGGTGTTGATATGGAGCGGAAACGTATCGCTAGTGAGATGCACGATCATTTGGCCGAACATTCCATAACTGTTGCCGAAGAATTTTTGGAGCTCAAACGGCGTTTATCGGGCGAGGACCTAGAATTATTGAAGAAAATAGAAACCAATGCAGATTTGTTTCGTTTTAGAACGCATCAAATTGTGGAATATATGTACCCCAAAGGACTGATTGATTCGGACTGGCAAACATCACTCCAACAACTTGCCGACAAGATGTCTATTGGAAACGTGCGCGTTACATTTGAGTCGTTTGCGGAAAATGCACCCAAGAGCGATTGGCTTCATCATACCTATTGGGCTATTCAGGAGATTGTTGCCAATGCCATTCGCCATTCCAAGGTGAATCGAGTGCAAATTACCGCAACAGAGGAAGCGTCAATTTTTGTTCTCTGTGTTCATTATCGTGCAACGGATAAAGCAAGCAAGTGGCTAACTTCAAACGCAAAAACTGGCCTCGGAACGCTGATCGTTCAAGATCGGCTTCAAATTGTAGGTGCGGAACTTGGAGTGGACATAAAAGACAATGTTGTGACGCATACTTTGAGCGTTAAAAAATGAAAATTGTCATTCTCGATGATCATCATGCCATTCTTCTTTTTATCAAGGAGAAAGTATTAGAAATGATGCCAAGTGCTGATATTCAATTGTGCTCGTCTATACATGAGGCAAAAATGGCGATTGAAGAATTGCTTCCGGTAAGTTTTGTTATATGCGATTTAGAGATTAACGCTGGTTGCAGTACTGTAATACCTGAGTTTTGTAATGCATTAAATGTGCCCTGCATGGTTTACAGTTCCCATGTGGATAAGGTTTTGTTACAAGAGTTGAAGACGTGCAGCGTACAAGTTTATGTCTCTAAACTGTCGAGATTGGAATCCTTACAGCGCGGAATTGAGGCAATGGTTGAGGGTGTAGAATATCATTGTCCTTTAGTAATGGTGACCATTGAATCCAAAGAGAGATTTAAGGAAACAGAAAAGCTCAAGTTGACGGAAGGCCAGATTCGGGTTTTGGAGGTGATGTTGAAAGGTTACAACCGAGTTACTGCTGCCGATTTATTACATATTTCTCTTACTACATTGAATAATCATATAGCTCGTGCGCGTGAGATGAACGATTGCGAAAACTTCGAGGAGTTATTGAGGCGCTTTAGATATTGGGATACGTGGAATTGAACTTAGCAGTGTTTGATAGGTTTTGAAACCGTGGTTTATGGATTTCATTTAGGTGTTTTGCAAAATGATATAAATCTATTAACTGATAGTTTTGGATGATGTCCAATTTTGTTTTCATATATATCCAAAAATGAAAATGATAAATTTGAAAATTGCTGTCTTGGTGTTAATGCTCACCATTTCTAAAGTATCTTTTGCTTGGAACGTGTTGTATAGTTCAACCACAAGTCCAGGCAAGGGGAGTAGTCAAAATATTTGTCGGAATGTCAATAATAATGGCAGTGTGACTGCGTCCGTTTGGGTGCATAATGCTACGCCCACCGTTGCTAACGTCCGATTTTTGGAGGTAGATGATAAAGGGGATTTGGTAGCACAGAATGTATTTCAATTCAAGTTCTCGACGACATTTGTTGACGTTCCGCGCATCGAGATTCATCGTATGTTGATTAATCATGATAATAATTCTTATGTGATTCTGGGGACTGCACACAATGTGGGAACTGTAAACCCCACGACTCAATCTTTTCTTTTGAAGGTGAATACTTCTTTGAATTTTGTTGATATGAAATTTCTAGATGAATATTTTGATTATTACGATTTTACAATAACGCCTTTCACAGGTCAAATTGCTTGCGTAGGAACAATTGGGATATTTGATCGATTAAAAACGCCTTCACGTCGTGCCGTTATAACCACCCTTGCAAATAATTTTAATTGCACAGGAATTAACCTAATGCCACAGAGTTTTCCTGGCGCTGGTAATATCTCAAGATTTGATAATATCAAAGTTATTAAATCTTACTTTGATGCTGCCGCGAATCAAGAGTTTTTGTTTATTTCTGGACATATTACAAGGGATTCGGTAAACGGAGTGAGTACTTTTTATATTCCGCAAGTCTTTGCTTCGCGCATTTTGATAGGCGGTTCTGGAGGCTTGACGAATCAATGGTACAGTGTTGTTGATTCTCGGAAGTTTGGCCATTCACCCGCTGATCAGGTTGTGCCGTGTGATTTGATATTTGATCAAAATAAAAATTCTGTTGTTGTATTGGCTTCTTATTGTGGACCAAATATCACTGGAATGACAAATTCTTCATTGTTGTTATTTGATGCGAATACTGGAAATGTGAACCAATTTATTGAATATGAAGGTCCCGGATTTGCGTTTGGAATTCCCTCAGTACATACAGTATATGGGCAATCTATAGTTCAAAAAACTAATGGAAAATATAGCATTCATGGGTGGGCATTTAATTATTTATATCCCTCATCGGTATACGATAGATATAACTTCTATCAAGTGGATTTTAATCCGGTTACGTTGACTTTTGATTCAATGAAATTTGTCCTTGGTAATAGTTTGGCATACATTGGCACGCAGCCAAATGACTTTTATGGTGCATTTACAGATACTGGTTATTCTGAGGGTTCCCCATTTTATAGCTTAGGCGTTTATTTTACCCCTCATTCATTGGTTAGTTATTTGGATTCAAATGGTGTGGATCAGGATGTTGTTGTATGGTTTAGTACTGATTCTATTCCATTTCAACTAAATCACAAAATGAGGATTTGGAGTTCTGTTTCTGGTCAGGGCGATGGTCCCATGTTGTGCAAACCGTCGAGATTAGAAGTCACCTCGGGAAATCATATTTTGTATTCAGATCTCAGAACAGTCAACTGGCAGTATGTCCCTTGTATTGAGCTCCCGCAAGGAAATCACAGTGTAATCGTAAATGATTTTTCGAAAGTCTTATGTGA
>Ga0255118_1000092_pt1 | contig 23102 bp, 21 predicted proteins | sample Law_Atlam_RepB_8_2_FD_188584 | JGI IMG/M metagenome (GOLD analysis project Ga0255118, IMG submission 188584) | Freshwater microbial communities from St. Lawrence River, New York, United States - Law_Atlam_RepB_8h | ecosystem: Environmental > Aquatic > Freshwater > River | place: USA: New York... | reverse complement strand
CTCCCTGCCCGCCGTCGCTTAAAGGATGCGTCCGGCCTTGATTTGCTGGGACTCGGGCACTTTTTTCGTCCAAGCCTGTACCGCCAAGGCGAAAGCCCCGACCTGAGCCTGGGCCGAACCAGTCAGCTCCCCGGCCTTGGTGACGGCATCCATCAGGACGGACTTCGGCAGACGGAGGCGCGTATCGGCCGCCAGGCGGTCGACGAGGTCGTTCCGGTCGACTTTGCCGGTCCGGAGGTCCTTGGCGACGGCGACGGCGTGTTCCTTGATGGCCTCGTGGGCCTCTTCCCGCCCCGCCCCAGCCTTGACCGCTTCCATGAGGAAAGTCGTGGTCAGAAGGAACGGGAGGTAGTGCCGGGACTCGCGGGAAACGACGGGGGCGTTGACTTCCATCTGGCCGAGGACCGTCAGGAAGGCTTCGAAGAGGCCATCGGTCGCCAAGAAGCTGTCCGGCAGGAGCACGCGGCGGACGACCGAGCAGGAGACGTCGCCTTCGTTCCACTGTTCACCGGAAAGCGAAGCGGCCATCGCCAGGTAACCGCGGAGGATGACGTGGAAGCCGTTGATGCGCTCGCAGGTGCGCGCGTTCATCTTGTGGGGCATGGCCGACGAACCGACCTGACCGGGCAGGAAGCCTTCGCTGGCGAGCTCGTGTCCGGCCATCAGGCGCAGGGTCTTGGCGAAGGAGGATGGGCCCGAGGCCGCCGACAAAAGGGCCGCGACGACTTCCATGTCCATGGAACGCGGGTAGACTTGCCCGACGGCGCCCAGGACGTGCGGGATGCCGAGGTGCTTGAGGACGCGCTCCTCGAGCTGACCGACCTTGGCGATATCGCCCGAGAAGAGCGTGAGCTGATCGAGTTGCGTGCCGACGGCGCCCTTGAGGCCGCGGGCCGCGAACGCGCCGAGGGCCGCATCGACCTGCGCGACGCCGCGCAGGCATTCTTCGCCGAACATGGCCCAGCGCTTGCCGACGGTGGTGGGCTGCGCGGCGACGTTGTGCGTGCGCGCGGCGATCAAGAGGTCGCGGTCGGCTTCGGCCCGGCGCGCCAAACCGGCCAGGGCGGCCACGGACTTCGCGCGGATCAACTGCAGCGAGCGGTAAACTTGGAGCTGCTCCACCGATTCGGTGAGGTCGCGACTGGTCAGGCCTTTATGGACGTGCTGATGCCCGGCCAAGGCGCAGAACTCGTCGATGCGCGCCTTGACGTCGTGCCGGGTGGTCTCCTCGCGGACGCGGATCGACTCGAAGTCGACCTGGTCCTTGACGCGCTCGTACGCGGCGATGGCTTCGGCGGGGATGTCGAGGCCGAGGTCGCGCTGGGCCTTCATGACCGCGATCCAGTACTCGCGCTCGAGCACGACGCGGCCGCGGGTGGACCAGATCGCCTTCATCGCCGGGGAGGCGTAGCGGTCGGCAAGGACGTTGGGAACGGAATCGTGATCCATCGGAAAAAAGGGTTATAGCAGGGTTAACGGCGGACGGCAAGCGCTCGCAGGAACAAGGCGCGGACGGCGACTTCCTCGTCGCCGCCGGAATTGGAGACGTCGAAGCATTCGGCGCAGCCGAGTTGGGCGTCGACCAATTCGGCCAAGGAGTAGCGGGCGGCCGCGGGGGCGACCTTATTGCCGATGAACCAGGCGTTCTGGGAAAAGACGTTGGCGGAGGACTTCGCGGCCGAGCCGAAGGTGGAGCCGTGGCGCATCGAAGCGGTCTCAAAGGACCCCTTGGGCAAACCGGCCGCGGACACGCGGAGATCCCCCGAGTCGACGAGGCTGCGGATCTGGATGAGGAGGCGGAGGCGGTTCTGCAGGGCGCTCAGGAGCGGGCGGCACGAGTCTTCATTGAAGAAGTAACGGTCCAAGGCCGCCAGCGACCAAGCGAGGTCGCGCTCGGCGAAGGCCTCGATGGGCTCGAAGAAATCGCCCTCGCCGAAGGTCGGCACGAGGAGATGGACGTCGGACTCCTTGAGGGTACCGCCGGGGCCCGCATAGATGGCGAGCTTCTCGGTCTCCATGAGCACCATGCGGGTCGACTGCCCGACGCGCCCGACGATCACTTCCGGCACGCCGCGCGCGAACTTCACGCCCGCTTCGCGGAAGGTTTTTTCGATCAGCCCGAGCTGCAGCTCACCCTGCGGGTCTTCCTTGGAGAAAGGGCTCTTGGCGGCCGAGGCATGGATGATGAACTCGGTGGCCTTGTCCTTGTAGGCGGTGAGGTCCTTGCGGCGACCGTCGTACGGCGTGAACGAAAGGATGACCGTGACGGGGCCTTCGCAGGCGGCCGCCCCGGCGAGCACGTTGGCCATGGCGAGCTTCACTTCGTCCGACCGCGAGGGGACGTTGTCGGCGATCCAATTGATGTTGCGCAACCAGACGACCTTGGCGCCCCCGAACATGGAAAGCGTGTTCACCGATTCCAGGAACTGGATTTCGATGCCTTGGGCATCGTCGACGCGATTGATGAGGCCGGAGATGATTTCCTTGTCCGCCTCGGGGCCCGCCTTCTGGACCGCTTGATTGTACAGGGCACGGGCGTCCCGCTCGACGAGGTATTCGTCTTTGCCGGCGACGATGGCGAGGGAAACGGGCATCCGCCGCCAATGTCCCCTTCCTCTGCCTGCGTGGCAATCCTAGTCTATCCACAGCACGCAATGGCGCGTAACCATCCGCGCACCACGGCTTCGACCCGATCAATCCCCCAACGGTCAGGCGCCGTGCAGGAGGTCTTCGACGCAATACTTGTTCAGTTTGCGGCGCATGAGGTCGAGGGCGGTGTTGACCGCACGCAGTTTGACCTGGGCGCGGTCTCCGGGGAGGTGCACCCGCCGCGACCACACGCCCGTCGGCGAAGCATAACCCAGGTAGACGGTGCCGACCGGGTCGGCGTCGGTACCGCCGTCGGGACCCGCATAACCGGTCACCGCCAACGCATAATCGGAACCGAATTTCTCCGCCGCCGCGGTCGCCATGGCCGCGGCGCATTCCGCCGAAACGGCGCCATGTTGGGCGAGGATCGACTCCGGGATGCCCAAGATGTTCATCTTCGCGTCGTTGCTGTAGCAGACCGCCGAACCGGCGAAGACCTTGGAGGCCCCGGGGACATCCGTGAAGGCATCCGCCAACAGGCCGCCCGTGCAGGACTCGGCCAGCGCGACGGTCTTCTCCAGCGAGCGCAGGTGCTCGACGACGATGGTCGCCAGACAGGAATGGCCGGTGCAGACGAAATCGTTGCCGACGACGTCGCGGACCTTGCGGGCGACCCCACAGAGGTCATCCGCGGTGGCGCCGCTGCCACCGGAAGAGATGCGCGCATCGACGACGCCGGTGTGCGTCCCGAAGGTGAGCACCATGCCGGGGGCGAGGAGCGGACGAACTTTTTCCTCCAACGGAACCGCCCCGATACCGAAGGTGCGCACCTGCACGTAGGCCTCGCCCTGACAGGCGCAACCGATGGAACGCAAACGCGGGACGACCTCGGCGTCGAACATCGGACGGAGCTCCATGGAAGGACCCGGCAACATGACCAAGGCCGTGCGACCGCGATGGAAGAAGACGCCCGGGGCGGTCCCGCGGGCATTCGGCAGGCTTTCGCCGCCGGCAGGCACCGCGCATTGGCTCAAGTCCGCGGAAGCCACTTTGCGTCCGATCAAGCTGAAGCGTTCGCGCAAGGCCGCTTCGGCCTCCGGCACATGCAGGAGGGAGACCCCGAGGGCGGCGGCCACCGAAGCCCGCGTATGGTCGTCGGACGTCGGCCCAATGCCACCCGTCGTCACGATGAGGTCGTACTGGCCCCAGGCGCTCGCCAGAGCGGAAGCGATCTCCTCGGCCTTGTCCCGAACCACGAGCGAACGCGTGATGGGGAGGCCGCGGCGGGCCAGCTGCTCACCCAACCAAACGAGGTGACCGTTCTCCCGCAGGCCATCCAGCAATTCGTCCCCGATGTTGAGGACCAGAACCTGGCGAGGGCGATTATTGCAGGTTTCCATTTGCGGTGCGGGGGCAGGACAGCAGGGTTAAGAGGGTCTTTTGGAAATGCAAACCGACCGGGAAGAACTTTCGCCCAAAGCGAAGGCGCGACGCGCCCCCCGCACCCCCGGCGTGTACCTGATGAAGGACGCCGCCGGGCTGGTGGTCTACGTCGGCAAGGCCAAGGACCTCCGCCGCCGGCTGGACTCGTATTTCGTCACCGCCAGCCGGCTCGCCCCCAAGGTCGCCGCGATGATGGAACGGGTCCGGGACCTCGAATGGCACGAGGTCCGGACCGAAACGGAGGCCCTCTTGCTGGAAGGGAAGCTCATCAAACGCTGGCGGCCGAAGTGGAATATCCTCTTCCGCGACGACAAGCAGTTCCCCCAGATCCGGGTCGACCTCGCCGACCCCATCCCCCGCTTCCGCATCGTCCGCGCCCGCACGACGGAGTCCTGCCGCTATTTTGGGCCCTTTCCGCACCAGCAAGCCGTCCGCCGCACGCTGACCGAGATGCGCAAGCAGTTCGGGATCATCCTCGCCGAAGCCTCCCCTTCCCTCCTGCCCGATGGCCGTTGGCGGCTCTTCGACGACGCGCGCGCCGAAATCCAGAAGTTCCCCAACGAGGTCACCGTCGAGGAATACGCCGAACGGGTGCGCCTGGCCTGCGAGTTCCTGGAAGGGAAAGTCCAGGACTGGACGACGCAAGTCGAAGCCGACATGCGCAAGGCCGCGGAGGAGCGCGACTACGAGACGGCCGCGAAGATGCGCGACCTGCTCGACGCGCTCACGCGGACGAGCGAGAAGTCCCGCCGCTTCCTACGCGACAACCCCCTCCCTCGGCGCGATGAGTCCAGTGCCTTGACCCTGCTGACCGCGCACCTCGAGCTAGCCAGCCCACCGAACACCATCGAGTGCTTCGACATCTCGCACATCTCGGGCACGCTCGCCGTGGCGTCGATGGTCCGCTTCGTGGATGGCCGGGCGGAGAAGAACGGTTACCGCCGCTTCAAGATCAAGACCTTCGAAGGCAACGACGACTTCCGCTCCATGCAGGAAGTGGTCGGCCGCCGCTACACGCGGCTCCACGAAGAGCACCGCGCCTTCCCGGAACTCGTCATCATCGACGGCGGCCTCGGCCAGGTCGGCGCCGCGCTGGCAGCCTTCAAGGAACACGACCTGGTGCCCCCGCCGCTCATCGGCCTCGCCAAACGCGAGGAGACCATCGTCTTCCCCGACGGCCGCGAACTGAAGCTGCCGCGCCATGACGTCGGCCTCGCCTTGCTCATGCGCGTCCGCGACGAGGCGCACCGCTTCGCCAACGATTTCAACGCCGACCTCCGCAGCCGCAAACTGCGCGAGTCGATCCTCGACGAAATGCCGGGCCTCGGACCGAAGCGCCGCGACGCCCTCTTGGAGGCGTTCGGCAGCATCCAGAAGCTCCGCAAGGCCACCGCCGCGGAGATCACGACCGTGTCCGGCGTCAGCGTGAAGCTGGCCGCCGACATCGTCGAGTACCTGGCGAAGCGCGTTTAAGGAGCCGCCACTACTGGCCGCGGTATCCAGGCGACCGGCATCGAGGTCCGCTTTGACCTCTACCGCGGTCTTGCGGACATCGCAGGCGACGTAAGCGAGCAGGCCACCTTCGATCGCTCCCCGGCGATGGTGAGTGAAGCGGCGCTCCGAACAGCCGTGGCAACTTGGCCACATGGAACTGCGCGATGCTGGACCAAAACGGAATTGCCCCACCTTATTCAGCTCTAGAAACGCTTAACCAAATCCGGACAAGGTCTCCCGACTCGAAGCCTAGCGATAATCCTTCAAGAACCTTTATTGCGCTTTGACCTCTTTCTGGGGCAATCCGATAAATACAAACCGTCTGATGTTCGTAATCGAAAGCGGTCTTCCATCCGACGGCTGACTGATAGCGCTTGGCGATTCCGTCTTCGTCTAAGCCGCCATGGCAATAGACAGCGCCTTCTTCCAATGCTGGTAAATCGAACTTTTCAGCAATCCACCCCACCTCAGGACAATAACCAGACAAGCCCACCACCCTTTCATCCAAATCAATTAACAACTCAACCTCATTTACCACCACCGACCCCGCTGATGAAGGACGAGGATAGGTCGAAAAAGCAAAGTCCGTGGCGACGTAATATACGCAGCCATTGACTAACTTTGTTTTGGTTGTTCCGAAGATCATATTCCTACGAAGTTCCAATGTAAAATGGTTTCAGAAACAGGGTCGACAACGGCAGAAAAAAGCTTTTGGCGGCAGTTGCAGCCTCCGACTGTGAGGCGGCAGAGTAGTCAGCGATATACTTTTCGCATGGCACAATCGCCTGACCACTGAACCAGAAGCCCTCAATGCCGAGAATGCGGAGGGAGTGTTTTTCGCATAAACCCACGAAGTCTAGGCAATGCTCCATGGGGACTAAGTGCACATTCCCCCTGACCACTAATTTAGCGGGGTATTTTCTGGAGAACTCCTCGTATGCTATGTTCATTATTTCGAATCCCATGGTGCGATCCATTGTTCATCGTTGCGATTCGAAACCTGCACCACATCTCCTGTCCGCTCGTTCCTAACGACATAACCTCCATCTTTATTTGGGGTAGTCACGGGTTGTTGGTCCAGCCGAGTTTAACACCCGGGGGAAGGTCAGACCTTGCTGCCAATTCCATACGGTAGGTCACACAGTTAAATCAGGTCACGATGATTCACCAAAGAAGTCGGCCTGCTCTTCATGATACTCGACATTATCCATCAGCGCAATCTGACGGTTGGCCCACTCCCAGCCTTTGGTCGTGGCCTGAATCATCCAGGTCCATTGACAGATATCATCTTTGTCTTTCGCAAAGTCTTCGCGGGCAGCCTGAATAGCATCGTAGATGGTGCCCTTAGGCACCGTTATGGCAAAATAACCATATGAAGTTTTTTCTGTAAAATCATTCTGATTGCCGATCACGACTAGCCCTTCCTCCATGAGTAGTAAAAGCTCCTGCAGGCTTTTTTCAACAGCTGGGGGAGTGATCTCTTCTCTAAGAAGCCGAAGGTCTGCGTTAGAAAGCGGATAGGCAAAGCCTAACTCAACAGGACGGCCATCGAGCTCGGCCTGCTGAATCTCCAAGATTTTTGCCCGACGCCAGAATCCTATGGAGTCAACGAAGTGCATATCGTCGATCACGTTAAGCGCGACAAAGTTCCGGAATGTGAAATGTTTATAGTTTTTCATTTCGTTTGAAGGTGAATTTTCAGCATATCATCGAAATCATTCCCATTAAGACTTTGTGTAAGTGTCTTGTCGGTACTTGAACCATATAGAATGACAGGAATTCAGCCCACCAATCCCACCCTAAACACCCTAGGCTTGGTCTCGAATTCCGCTGCTCCTGACTTTTTAGCTAAGCACAAGCATATGGCATCTCGGCTTCACTTGGGGTAGTCACGGTTTGTTGGTCCAGCCGAGTCTAACACCCGGGGGAAGGTCAGTCCTTGCCGCCAATTCCATACGGCGGGATACACAGTTAAATCAGGTCAGGATCATTCACCAAAGAAGTCGGCACGCTCTTTATGATACTCGGCATTATCCATCTCCACAATCTGACGGTTGGCCCACTCCCAGCCTTTGGTCGTGGCCTGGATCATCCAGGTCCATTCAAGCCAGCCGTCTTTGTCTTTCGCGAAGTCATCGCGCGCAGCCTGAATGGCATCGTAGATGGTACCCTCGGGCACTTTTCGCGCTCTATGGCCGAAAGAAGTCTTCTCACCAGAGTCGCCTTTACCGATCACAATCAGTCCTTCTTCCATAAGGAGCAAAAGCTCCTGAAGGCTTTTTTCAACAGCTGCGGGAGTGATCTTTTCTCTAAGAAGCCGAAGGTCTGCGTTAGAAAGCGGAAAGGTAAAGCCGAACTCAACAGGACTGCCATCGAGGCCGGCCTGCTGAATCTCCAAGATTTTTGCCCGACGCCAGAATCCTATTGGGTCCACAAAATGCATATCCCCTTCGACGACGTTTAGCGCCACGAAATTTCGAAATGTGAAATGTCTGTAATTCTTCATTTTGTTTGGAGGTGGATTTTTAGTGCACTTTCGAAATCTTTCCCATTAAAACTCACAGTGATTGTTTCATCGGTACTGCTGCCGTACTTGATGACATGAGTGCCATCTGCCAATTGCATCCGAAACTTGCCTGGCTCGGACTCAACCACTGCTGCTCCGGTCTTTTCTAACTGTGTCCAAATTTCGGATATCTCTGATTCGGTTTTAACATAGCCGATCGTTCCATTACCAGACTTTTTAGGCAACGAATCAAACAAACGCTTTAGACCGGCCGCGTTGCAATCCTCCGCCGCCAGAAGGACTTTACCTCCCCCGGCAGCCTTCGCCACCACCGTCCCGACCTCGGCTTCCTTGGTGAGCGCGTTGACGACCTTTGGCTCGGCGGCAACGACCCGGGAAAGCGCCTGAGGCCGCCCCACGGACGACCTTACTGGCGCCGACGCCTCCGATAATCGTACCCGTTATTCCACCGACTCTAAGTGGCCGGCTGTACTAACTAATCAGCATGTCATTCTATCATCTCAATTTTTTCTAAATTTTCCCAATCGGCCGCTTCTCCAAGAATACGCATATATCTGTCATAAGTGGTGCCGTTTTGATCTGAGAAAGTTTGCTCCGCGCACCACACAGCGTCACACTCAAAACACATTACGAAAGAAGGCTCATGGGACGATTTTAGTCTGACTCGCCAGAGAGCATCTTGCAGGCAGTATGGACAAAGTTTCATTTAGGGAATGCAGTTATGATTTCTGATGTGCCGTCACGCACAACAATCTGTACGGCAGTTTGACCGTCAGTTCCGACTTGGCGACCCATGTCGACCGTCCAGGTTCTGTTACCATTAGTCTGTAAAATACCTTGGCCTGATTTAGTAATCCATGCTTCATCAACTAGTTCTATTATTCTACTGCGCGGAACACTAAAGATTGAATGAGTCGGCTTTGTAGGGTTAGCAACGGCATGCTCTAGAATATGCAGAATCCTGTTTCCTTGTTCAGAGCCTTGACCATAAACTAGACCACCGGGCGATGTCCACGTTTTGCTTGAAACATCATATTTAAGTTTTCCAGGTAGATTTACTCCACCAATTACCTCTTCATTTAATGTGATCTTCGTTTCTACAGCCGCAACGCTTTGCTTAGTAGTAGTTACATTTACACCTGCTCCCAAATTTGTAGATGAACCGGCCTTCTCGGAAACCCCAGTCACGCCCTTACCCAGCACCTTACTAGCGCCGACGCCTCCGATAATCGTGCCCGTTATTCCACCGACTTTGCTGGCAGCGGCATCTAAGTGGCCGGCATCGAGGTCCGCTTTGACCTCTACCGCGGTCTTGCCGACATCGTAGGCGGCGTAAGCGAGCAGGCCACCTTCGATCGCTCCCCCGGCTATTGTGAGCGAAGCGGCGGACATCCCCGCAGCGGCCAAAACGGCCGTCCCGGCCGCAATCACAACTGGCGCCGCTAAAATGACCAAAGCCCCTACCGCCACCCCGACGACCAAAGCCTTGCTAAACGCCCACGCTGCGGTCTTCCAATTATCGTGCGCCTCGGGTTCAACCTTGGTAGCCGCCACGGCCTTCTCGACAAATGTCTGCTCGGGGGACGCGGAGATCTCCTTCAACCTGGCCTGCCCACTCGTCTGGCGCACAACACCACCCGCGCTTCCGCTTAGCAGGTATTCCTCAATCTGTATCTGCTTGGCGCGGAGTGCTGCGGGGTCTTCGTCGCTCAGGCCGAGTTCAACTAGAGCAATTCGGTTGTCTAGGTCATACCACAGCATGGTGAGGCTCTGGTCTAAGCACTGTTTCTCCAACGCCTCCCACTGGGCGGGCGTGATCTTGTCGACCGACCCATACTGGGCCACGAGCTTGGCGATGTCCTGATCGCTCAACTCCTCGGGTCGGGACGGAAACCCTTCGGTCACCAAGAGTTCGGTCAGCGCTTGCTGATGGGCAGTCAGGCCAGAGGGCTGGCTACTCCCTTGATCCGTGATGCCATCCTTACTTTCAGCGGCTTTATCGGTGGGTTGATTGAAGTCGTACCCAGCGAAGTATTCTCCGCTCCGGTTGTAGCCCTGGAAGTCGAAGCCATGATCGTCGTAGAGCGTGGTATTGCGGTGGATTCCGTAGCGATTGAACCCACGGACATTACGGCCGTCGCGGTCGTACCCTTCCGCATCCCTGCCGGCGCGGTTCCAGCCCGCGGCATCAAAGCCATTCCGGTCGTACCCTTCGTTATCATACCCGAGCGTGTCGTAGCCAAAGAAATCGTACCCGAGGTCATCATAAGAGGTGCCATTCGCGTTCAGGCCGGCGGTATCGAAGCCACGGGCATCATACCACGGCACCGCGACTTCGGGTGCGGGCGCAGCGCGGTATTCACCTGCTCGGTTGAAGCCTTGGACATCGAAACCATCCCGATCGTAACCTTGCCGGTCGTAACCATAGTCATCGAAGGGCGAGCCGTTAAGGTGACGCCCGGTGGCATCGAAGCCGCGCTCGTCGTAAGCAGAGGTACCGTCGGCATTCGGCGTCGCGTAGGCTTGGTCGTAGCCGTAGAGATAACCCCCGTAACGGCTGTAACCGGCCGCATTAAAACCGCCATAATCGTAACCCTCGCGGTCACGCCCGTTGTGGTCGTAACCTTGGCGGTCGTAACCATCCCGATCGTAGCCCGTACTATCATACCCTTCGGCATCAAAGTCGCCTTGATAGACGCCATCCCGGTTGAACCCTTGGCGGTCGACGCCCCGGCGGTCGTAGCCGTTGGCATCGTATCCATTTCGGTCATAGCCTGTACGATCGAAGCCATACGGGTCGAACCCATCGGCATCGTAGTCGGGCGCGGTCGGCCCAGGCCCGCCCGGGGCTGTAGGGGCTGCCGCCTGGGTAGAGCGGGATGGCGAAGTCTTGGGAGAACTGGGGCTAACCGCGGAAGTCTGGCCGGACTGCGGCGGGGCGACCTCGGCGGGGTCATCGAACACGGCGGCGAAATCCTCCGTCTGCTCGAAGGCCCCGGTGGCCCAGTTGAACGTCAAGGAAGCCCAGAACTCCGAAGGGGCGGCGTCGAAGCCATCGGCGGAACGGAACTCGTGGTGGAACTTCAGCGGAGCCGTCGGGTCGTCCAACGTCAGCAAGCAGGTGAAGTCGTAATACTCCGTGACGGCCATCCAACCGTCGGACGCAAACTCGACGCTGCCCCGGTAGAGGCCAGGCGCGCTCTGTTCGAGGCGGACCCAGCGCTCGCCCGTCGGCGTCCATACCTTGGCGACGACGGCGTCGGGATAACGGTGAGCATGTGAAGGCGCGGCGGCGAAGGCCGTGGAGCCGAACCAGAGACCGACGAAGAGCCCGACGAAAGCAAAAGCGGACCGCAGGGAGGCAGCGAAGGAGGGCATCATAATCCTAGGACGACCATGAAGCGGATGACGCGCGCGACGGACAATCCTGCCGTCCGTCATTCATTACCTACCTGCGATTAGGTAGAAGTTGTCATGCCATGAGTTTAGGTAGCGGCACCACGTGCCAACTTCCCGGTCCCCCTTTTCGCCGCCTTTTTCACTCTGCCTTGGGTAGGGTTGGCACTGCGTGCCAACCTAGCCGCCAGAGTTCGCTGCATAGAGGTAGGGGCGCGACTGCGTCGCGTCCGTTCGCAGAGTAACGGAGGATTACCGCCAACACCTACTACGGAGTGCGCGGCGCGGCCACGCCCCTAACAAAGAAGGACAGCACGTGGTGCTGTCCCTACCTCGGCAGAAACGAACGTCATCCGGTCAACTTGTCCCCTCGCGAGCTGTGCTCGCGCTCTACCTCGCCGCGACTTCCATCGACTGCGCCACCAAGTCCGCGATGCGTTCGGCGCCGCGCGCGTCGCCGAGTCCGTCGACGCTGCGCTTCCATTCCTTCCACACGGCCCAATCGTTCGCGAAAGCGGAAGCCACGACCGCGCGGGCCGCGGATGGAGTGAGTCCATAGGCGCCCGCGCCATGCTCGGTGATGAGGCGGCCGTTGCCGGCTTCCTGTCCCGGGATGACCTGCGTGATCACCATCGGGACGCCCGCCGCGACGCACTCATGGGTCGTCGCGCCGCCGGCCTTGGAAATCACGAGGTGGCTCGAAAGCATGAGGTCAGGAATCCGATCCGTCCAACCGAGCACTTCGGCCCGACCCGCCACGGCCTGCTCCACCGCGGCCTTGAAGTCCGCATCCTTGCCGACGGTCACGACCAGCTCGAGGCCCAGCGTGGAGAGCGCCGCGGCCAGTTCGACCGCATCGCGCTTACCGGGGTTGAGCATCAGCAAGACGCGCGGGCGCGCTTCGCCGGCGACGGCCGAGGAACGCGGCGCCAAACGGGCGGCGACCGGGAAACCGAACGGCAAGACCTTGGCCGCAGGCACGCCTTGGCGGATCATGACGTCGGCGGTGGCTTGGTTCGGCGTGATGTACCAATCGGAATGGGCCCGGTGCCAGGCGCGGTTCACGGAAATCGAATCGGTGACGACCGTGATCAGGCGGGGACGCGCGGGGTCGGCCACGCTCCAGCGGCGCGCCATCATGTAGTTGTACAGCGGGTAGGCCGAAATGACGACGGGGGGCTGCTGCGCGTCGAGCAGTCGGTTCAACTCGCGTTCGACCGGACGAAGAAACGGCAACGAGGCACGCACGAGCGGCAAGCGATCCAAGGCCCCATAGAGGCAGCCCCAGAGGCGCGGGTAGCGATTGGCCACGCGGATGTAGCTGTCGCGCTGCGACCGGGCCTTTTCGGCGCCATAGGCATCCAAAAAAAGGTCGTGCAGTTTGCCGGAGAACGCCCCCGAAGGATGGCGCCCCAAGGCCTCGACGATCGCACGGGCCGCGGCGTTATGGCCCTCGCCAAACCCCGCGGACAGGACGGGTATCTCGGTCATCAGGCGACGGCCGGCTCGCGGCGGGCTTCGGGATACGCACCGGCTTCATAGGCCGCCCGCTGCGCCGCGATCAGCGTGCGGAGCTCGGCGCGGTCGACGACCCGAAGGCGGCCGTCGGCTTCTTCGACGATGGCGGTCAAGGACTCGACCCAATCGCCGGAGTTCAGGTAACGCATCTCGCCGATCATGCGGTCTTCCGCCTTGTGGATGTGGCCGCACATCACGCCATCGCAGCCGCGCCGACGGGCCAAGGTCTGGAGATGGTCTTCGAAGCTGGAGATGAAGCTGACGGCCGACTTCACGCGGCCCTTGATGGCCTGCGAGAGGGAGAAGTACTCCTTGCCGCGCCAGGCGCGCCAGCGGTTGTAGAAACGGTTGAGGTCGAGCAGGAGCTGGTAGCTGATGTCACCGATGACGGCCAACCAGCGCATCTTCGCCATGACCGTATCGAACGCATCGCCATGGATGCAGAGGAAGCGCTTGCCATCGGCCGTCTCGTGCAGGTGCTCTTCGGCGAGCTCGATGCGGTCGAGGCTCAGCGGGATCAGGCGGCGGATGAAGTCGTCGTGATTGCCGCGCAGGTAGACGACGCGCGTCCCGTCTTTTTCGGCCATTTTCAGGATGCGGCGGACGACGGCGGTGTGCGCCGGGCCCCAGTGGTTCTTGCGCTGCAACGACCAGAGATCGACGATGTCACCGTTCAGGATGAGCTTGTCGCAACGGATACCGCGCAGGACCTCGAGGAGCTCGCGGGCTTGGGCGTCCTTGGTGCCTAGGTGGAGATCCGACAGCACGAGGGTGCGGAAATGGACCTTGGCGCTCAACGGACGGAGATTGTCTTCCATGGATACGGATCATGCCAGCGATGGGTGACGAAACCGTGGCAAAACCGCAGGAATCCCGTGACGATTGTGACTATTAACACTCCCCCGCAGATTTAGCCACACCACTCCGTAACACAATCGTAACAATTGTAACGGACTGATGTTACGGATGTTACAGATAGGTTACGAAGAGGTGTTGCGCTTCCACTTTTGGAAGGGTTTGAAGGGGAACCCCAACAAAGCCCATGAAAGACTTCCTCAAGAAGGTTCTCGGTAAGGATGAAAAGTTCTACGAACTCCTCGAAGCCAGCGCCGATGAGGCGCAGAAAAGCGCCAAGTCGCTCTCCAAACTCTACGCCCAGGTCGGCAAGCCCGACTTCGAGCAAAGCTTCACCGAGCTCGTCGTCGCCCGGCGTAACGACAAACGCATCGGCCTCTCCATCACCCAGGAACTCTGCCTCACCTTCGTGACGCCGCTTGAGCGCGAGGATATCGAAGCCCTCGCCAACGCCCTTTATAAGATCCCGAAGACTTGCGAGAAGATCGGCGAACGCCTCGCCATCTGCCCTTCGCAGTTCTCGACCGACATCGTCGACAAACAGGTGCGGATGCTGGAGCAAGCCACGCAAGTCACCGCCAGCCTCGTCCGCAAGCTGCGCAAGCTCTCGAACGTCGAGGAGATCCAAGACGACTACGAGACGCTGCAGACGATCGAAGGCGACGCCGACCGCCTGATGGTGGGCCTCCTCCGCGACCTCTACCAAGGCAACGTGGACGCCAAGGAAGTCGTCGTCCTCAAGGATATCTACGAACTGCTCGAGCGCGCCATCGACCATTGCCGCGACGCCGGCAAGGTCGTGTTCCAGATCGCCCTCAAGTACGCGTAAGCCCCCGCCCTCTCCGCCATGGATCCTTTCGTGCTGATGGTGCTGGTCATCGTCGTGGCCGTGGTGTTCGAATACATCAACGGCTTCCACGACGCGGCTAATGCGATCGCGACCGTCGTCTCCACCCGGGTGCTCACGCCCCGACAGGCGATCATGTTGGCGGCCGTCACCAACCTCGTCGGCGCGTTCTGGGGCACGGCGGTCGCCAAAACCATCTATTCGGGCTACATCAACGTTTCCGCCGAGTTCCAGGTCGCCCAGCTGGCCATCGCCTGCGGCCTGTTGGGGGGCATCGTCTGGAACCTCCTGACCTGGTGGTTCGGGATTCCCTCCAGTTCCTCCCATGCGCTCGTCGGCGGGCTCTGCGGTGGCGTCTTAGGGCAATCGCACCTCGAGTGGGGCCGCCTGATCTGGTCCGACACCGTCGGCGGTAAGACCGTAGGACTCTGGCCTAAGTTGATCAAACCGATGATCATCTCGCCTTTCATCGGCTTCACGCTGGGGGTCCTCTTCATGGTCTTCCTGACGATCGTGATCGTGCGTTGGGCCATGCGTCCAAGCAAGGTCCAGAAATCGTTCGGCAAACTTCAACTGGTCTCCGCAGGGATGATGGGTTTTTCCCATGGTTCCAACGACGCTCAGAAGACCGTCGGCATCATCACCTTCGCCCTCATCGTCGGTGCGACCTCCGGCGCCTTCGACCCCGCCCATGCACCGGGCTGGGCTTCCGCCCTGCTGACCAATGAGGAACTCGCCCAGATCAAAGCCAAAGGCGTCGTCGAGCACGCCCCCTATTGGGTGATTGTGCTCTGCGCCATCACGATGGCCCTCGGTACGGCCGCGGGCGGATGGAAGATCATCCGCACGATGGGACACAAGATGGTGAAGCTCCAGCCGGTCCACGGTTTCGCCGCCGAGACCGCCGCCGCGATCACGATCCACGGCGCCTCCGAGATGGGCATCCCGCTTTCCACGACACACGTCATCTCAACCTCCATCCTGGGGGTTGGCGCCACCAAGCGCTTCGACGCCGTGAAATGGGGCTTGGTCGGGCGCATCGTCTGGGCATGGGTCCTGACCATTCCGATCACGCTCACGCTCGGCTACCTCTTCTACCGCGGCGCGGTGCTGGTCGGCTGGGCGAAGTGATCTGCCGCCAGATGGGTGTAGCGACGAAGCTTAGCGGGATCCGAGGTTCACGCCAGCCTTCGTCGCCCACTCCAACCAGGCGTCCGCCAGTTCCTTGAGCTTGGCGGGTTGCTCGGCCGCGAGGTCGCGCTGCTCGGAAGGGTCCTTGGAAAGGTCGAAGAGCTGCCACTGGACGGGCTCTTTCTGGCGCTTACCCCAGACGATCTTCCAGTTGCCCAAGCGGTAACCTCGGGCGCCTTCGTGCGCGGTCGGAATGCCGCGCTCGGGCGTCGGCTCCCCACGTAGGGACGGCCAAAGCGATCGACCGGAGGCCGCGCGAATGGGTTGTCCCGCTCGGGTCGTTGGGTAGGTCGAACGGGTCGCCTCGGCGATGGTCGGCAAGAGATCCATGACATGCGCCGGCGTACGGACCCAACTTGCGGTGGGCTTGAGCTGAGCGGGCCAGGAGATGAGCAACGGGGAGGCGATGCCGCCTTCGTGGCAGAAATGCTTGTAGGCGTTCAAGGGCGTGTTGCCGAGGTTAGCCCAGCCGGAACCATAAGAGGAGTGCGTCCCCGCCTGCCCCATGCCGGCGAGAGCGGCGCCCACGTGCAGGTCGGTCCGACCAGCCCGGGAACGGCCATCGAAACCGAACGGACCCCACTCGTAGCACGCGCCATTGTCGGAGACGAAGACCACCAAGGTGTTGGTGAGTTCGTCGTGCTTCTCGAGATCGGCGAGCAAGCGGCCGACGCCTTGGTCGACATGCTCCACCATGGCCGCGAACGTGGCCATGCGGCGGGCGAGGTCTTCGCGCCGTTCCGCCGGCAAACTCGCCCAGGCGGGATTACGCTGGCCGGAGTAGCCGTTGGCGATGGCCTCGTTCGCCTCGACGGGCACCAAGGAAAGTGGCGGCAAGACGGCGTCGGCGGAAATCAGCCCCAGCGCCTGCATGCGCGCGAAGCGCTCGGCACGCAGGACATCCCAGCCGCGGCGATAAGTGGCCAGGTGGCGATCGATCGACGCCACCGGCGCCTGTACGGGGAAATGCGGCGACGAATGCGCCAGATAAAGGAACCACGGTTTATCGCGCTGACCACGGGCCTGCCGCAGGAATTCCAACGCGTAGTCCGTAAAGACGTCGGTCACGTAGAACTGGCCAGGAGCGTAGTTCAGCTCGGGCGAAGTGCCGGCGGGGAGGCGCACATAAGCCGAAGGATTCCATTGATCCTCGGAATGGGCCTGGAAATTCTTGTAGCCGAAGTACTGCTGGAAGCCGCGTTGGAGCGGACCCGGCGTCCCGAGGTGCCACTTGCCGGCCATCCACGTGCTGTAGCCGGATTGCGCGAGCAACTCGGGCAAGGTGATGTTGTCGTCCAAGAGGTGGCCGGTGTAGGCCGGGCCTTGCTTCGGGGCGGGCTTGGCGGAGACGAAGTCACCGACCCCGGCCTCGTGCGGATGCAGGCCGGTCAGCAACGATGCGCGGGTCGGACAGCAGCGGGCGGAGGTGTAGGCCTTTTCGAAGCGCGCGCCGGACTTGGCCAGGCGATCGAGGTTCGGGGTCGGGATTTCGCCGCCGTAACACCCGAGGTCCGAGTAGCCGAGGTCATCGGCCAAGATCAACAGGACGTTCGGCGGGCGGCTGGCGGGAGCGGCGTACGCGGCGACCAACGAAAGAACCAAGGCGAGGGCGTTTCTCATCGGCGGGAAATTTCGGTGCCCATCCAGCGGACGGCGTTCTCGATGACCTTCAGGTTTTCGGCCTGCCGGTAGATGGGGTAGGTCTCATGTCCGGGGCGGAAATAAAACACGTCGCCTTGGCCGACTTTCCACAGCGCACCGCTGCGGAAATGCTCTCCTTTATCCCATTTTTCCTCGAAAATCACGCTATCCGGCGGCGGTACCCAAAACGGTTCGCCATACATTTCGGTCTGCGGAATATCCCACTTCGCGGGCAGGCCCGCCGCGAGCGGGTGCGCCGGCAAGAGCGTCGTCACGTGCGAAGGCGCGCCGTCCGCCCGGTAGGTCGGGAAGACGCATTGCGGCAACGTGAGCTGCCAGACGTCGCCGACCTTACGCACGTTCGGGGTGGGAGCCGCGCCCTTTTTCGGAATCACTCGGTAAGGTTTGTCGTTCAAGTAGGTCCACTTCGCCGTCGCGCGTTCCGCTGCCGGCACTTGGGAGAGGGCATCGGCCTTGGCGCGTTCCTGCATCAAGCGCACGAACGGCTTGGCCCAGTGGGCCGAGTGCAAGGCGATGAACCCCGTCTTACCCGCCACGACCCGCTTCACGAGGGCTTCCATGCGGGCGTCGTCCTGTTCCAACGGCCGCTTGTGGCACCAGAAGACCACGACATCGGTCGCCGCCAAGGTCACGTCATCCAACCCCTGCTCCGGATCATCCATCCCGACCGACTTGACCGATAGGCCGGGCTGGGCGGAGAGGTGCTTGGCCAAGGTGTCGCCCAAGAAGGCTCCCGCGTAAGCCTTTTTCTGCTCGGGTTGGCGTTCATCCCAGACCAAGACGCGGATGGGGGCGGGGGCCGCCGAGAGACCGAGGCAGGCGACGAGCAGGAGGAGGACCGGGCGGTACATGATCGGGGGTGAGACTATCCCTACCCCTTTGGCCGCTGGTTAAAAGTCCCAAGTCCAGCCCCGACCCGAGAAATTCGGTTAAAAATATGCTTTTTGCCCTTCCGTCTTGCTCCCATGGGGGGCTGTCCTAACTTGCGGCAAACGACCATGGTCAAATCCGATTTCGGTTATAACAGCAAGGTGGAGGGCGAGGTCATCGTGACCCGCGCCGATGCCGTCGTGAACTGGGTGCGCAGCCACTCCGTCTGGCCGATGCCGATGGGTCTGGCTTGTTGCGCCATCGAGCTCATGGGCGCCGGCGGCTCCCGCTTCGACATTTCCCGCTTCGGGATGGAAGTGATGCGCTTCTCCCCCCGCCAGGCCGACTGCATGATCGTCGCCGGCACGGTGACCTACAAGATGGCGGAAGTCGTCCGTCGCATCTACGACCAGATGGCCGAGCCCAAGTGGGTCGTCGCCATGGGCGCCTGCGCTTCGACCGGCGGCATGTACCGTTCCTACGCGACCCTCCAAGGCGTCGATAATATCGTCCCTGTGGACATTTATATTTCCGGTTGCCCGCCCCGCCCCGAAGCCCTCCTCGACGGCATGATGCTGCTGCAGGAGAAGATCCGCCAGGAAGGCGGCTCGCTCAAGCGCACCTTCCGCGGCCGCACCGTCGAAACCAAGATCGTCCGCTGAACATGGAAGCCGCCGTCCTGACCGACCGTTTTCCGCGCACGCAGGTCCTGGCTTCGCAGGACATGCCAACCTACCAGGTCGCCGGCGAAGACCTCGTGGAAACCGTCCGCTTCCTCCGCGACGCCCAAGGCTTCGACCTCTTGGCCGACCTTTGCGGCATCGACTGGAAGGACCGCACGCCGCGTTTCGGTGTGGTGATCCACTTGCTCAGCACGACGCACAGGGAATATGTCCGCCTGCACGTCGGGGCCGTCAATGACACCGTCCCCAGCGTGTCATCCCTCCACCCCGGCGCCAACTGGCACGAGCGCGAAGCGTTCGACATGTTCGGCATCCGCTTCGAGGGCCACCCCGACCCGCGGCGCATCCTGATGTGGGACGCGTACCCTTACCACCCGCTCCGCAAGGAGTTCCCGCTCGCCGGCATCGAAGTCCCCCTCCCGGCCGCCGATGTCGCGGAAGTCACGGGCCAAACCGTCGAACCCGCCCCGATGATGGGCGGACCGTTCGTCTCGCCCGGCGGCAAGATGTCGGAGGGCGAACCCAGCGCGCTCGACCAATCCTGGAACGAGGAGAAGCCCAAGGCCTAAGACCCCTTTTCGACGTGAAGACCACCAAGGAAATTTCCCTCGGCGACATCGCCGCCCGCGCCGAAGAACTCCGCGGCGAGAACATGACCCTGAACATGGGTCCATCGCACCCCGCCACGCACGGCGTGCTCCGCCTGAGCCTCGAGCTCGACGGCGATAAGGTAGTGAAGTGCGACCCCGTCATCGGCTACCTGCACCGCGGCGACGAGAAGATCGCCGAGAACATGACGTACAACCAGTTCGTGCCGTACACGGACCGCTTGGATTACCTCGCGCCGCTCGCGAACAACGTCGCCTACGCCATCGCCGTCGAAAAGCTCGCCGGCCTCAAGATGCCCGAACGCTGCGAGGCGATCCGCGTCGTCTGCTGCGAGATGGCCCGCATCTCTTCCCACCTACTCGGCCTCGGGGTCTACGCGATGGATACCGGTGCCTGGACGGTGTTCATGTATACGTTCAATGAGCGCGAAAAGCTTTACTCCCTCTTCGAGGAGCTCACCGGCGCCCGTTTCACGACCAGCTACACGCGCATCGGCGGCCTCACCCGCGATCTCCCCGAAGGCTGGCTCAAGAAGGTCGAAGCCTTCTGCGACGGCGTGCTCAAGGTCATCGACGAGGTGGACAAGCTCCTCACGCGCAACGGCATCTTCCTCGAGCGCACCGAAGGCATCGCCCCGATCTCCAAGGAACTCGCTCTGGCCTACGGCCTCACCGGCCCGAACCTCCGCGCCTCCGGCGTCGGCTTCGACCTCCGCAAGGACAAGCCTTACTCGGGCTACGAGAAGTATGACTTCGACGTGCCCGTGGGCACCAAAGGCGATTGCTTCGACCGTTACCTCGTCCGCATGGAAGAGGTCCGCCAGTCCGTCCGCATCCTCCGCCAAGCCTGCAAGAACATGCCGGGCGGCGCGTGGTACGCCGAGGATGCGAAGAAGATCTTCCTCCCGCCGAAGGCCAAGGTCATGACGAAGATGGAGGAGCTCATTCAGAACTTCATGATCGTGACCGAAGGCCCGCAGATCCCGGCCGGCGAAGTCTACTTCGAGGCCGAGAACCCGAAGGGTGCGCTGGGCTTCTACGTCGTCTCCAACGGCGGCGGCGTCCCCTACCGCCTGCGCATCCGCGGACCGAGCTTCGTCTCGCTCTCGATCCTGCCCGCCATCGTCCCCGGCAACTACCTCACCGACATCGCTTCCATCCTCGGTTCGCTCGACTTCGTCATGGGCGAATGCGACCGCTAAACCCATGCACGAAACTTCTCCTTCCGCCTCCACCCGCGCGCTCAAGCCTGAGACGCTCGCCAAGGCTCCCGCCATCGTCGGCCAGTACCCGCAGAAGCGCAGCGCGACGATGCCCTTGCTGCACCTCGTGCAGGAAGACCGCGGCCACATCACGCAAGAAGACATGACCTGGGTCGCCGAGCAGGTCGGCGTGACCCCGATGCAGGTGCTCGAGGTCGTCACGTTCTACCCGATGTTCCGCCAGAGCCCGATCGGCCGCCGCCATGTGCGCGTCTGCCGCACGCTGTCCTGCGCCCTCCGCGGTTCCTACGCGCTGATGTCCGAGCTGGAGAAGTCCCTCAACTGCGCGCGCGGCGAGACCTCGCCCGACGGCGACTTCACCCTCGAGTTCGTCGAATGCATCGCCGACTGCGGTTGCGGTCCGGTCGTCCACGTCGACGGCGCCATGCACGAGAACGTGAAGCCCGAAGACGCCGCGGCGTTCACGCAGAAGCTCAAGGCCACGCTCTCCGACCCGACCTACGGGCAAAAACCTCCCGTCCCCGGCACGCCCGAGTGGAACGGTTAATCTTCCATCCCTCTCAGCGACATGTCCGCCGTCGAACGCCCCCTCATCTACGCCAACCTCCGGAAGCCCGGGTACTCCGTCGACCTCGACTGCTACCTGCAGCACGGCGGCTACGAGGCCCTCAAGAAGGCCGTGGCGATGAAGCCCGAAGAAGTCTGCAAGGAAGTCGAGACGTCCGGCCTGCGCGGCCGTGGCGGCGCGGGTTTCCCGACGGGCATGAAGTGGAAGTTCCTGGACCGCAAGTCCGGCAAGCCCGCCTACCTCGTCGTCAACGCCGATGAATCCGAGCCCGGCACCTACAAGGACCGCCAGCTCATCTATCGCGACCCGCACCAGATGCTGGAAGGCATCGCCATCACGGCGTGGGCCATCCAAGCGAAGCAAGCGTTCATCTACATCCGCGGCGAGTTCATCCACGGCGCGAAGATCCTCGAGAACGCCATCGCCGAAGCGAAGGCCAAGGGCTTCCTCGGCCAGAACATCCTCGGCTCGGGCTACTCCTGCGAAGTCGTCGTCCACCGTGGTGGTGGTTGCTACGTCTGCGGCGAAGAGACCGGCCTGATCGAATCCCTCGAAGGAAAGCGCGGCTACCCGCGCATCAAGCCCCCGTATTTCCCGGCCGTCCTCGGCCTCTACAACTGCCCGACGATCGTCAACAACGCCGAGACCATGGCGCAGGTGAAGCACGTGCTCGCCTTCGGCGGCGCGGAGTTCGCCAAGATCGGCATCCCCGGCGACAGCGGCACGCACATCTGGGGCGTCAGCGGCCTCGTGAAGCGTCCAGGCTTGTATGAAATCGAAGCCGGCAAGGCCACCTTCGGCCAGTTGCTTTATGACTTCTGCGGCGGCCCACTCGATGGTCGTACGTTCAAGGCGATCATTCCGGGCGGCTCTTCGACCAAGATTCTGAAGTTCGGTGAGCGCTTCAAGGGCAAGCTCCCCAATGGCCAAGAGTTTGACTGGGCCCTCGAAGACATTCCCCTCGACTCGAACAGCATCGCGGCGTGCGGTACGGGCCTCGGCACCGGCGGCACCATCGTCCTCGACGATTCCGTCGAGATGATCCAAGCGCTCTCGAACCTCAATGCCTTCTACGCCCACGAGACCTGCGGTCAGTGCACGCCGTGTCGCGAAGGTTCCTTGTGGCTCTCCCGCGTCTCCAAGCGCATCACGACCGGTGGCGGTCAGGAATCCGACGTCCCGCTGCTCCTCGACATCGCCAACCAGGTAGCTGGCCGCACCATCTGCGCCCACGGCGAAGCCGTCGCGTGGCCCGTCCAGTCCGCGGTACCGAAGTTCAAGGACGAGTACGTGGAATCGATCCGCAAGCGCGTGAAGGGCGAAGACCTACCGAAGCTGAAGTTGATTTAACCGGGAAGCGGTTAGGGGATGGTTTTTTTCGGCCGCACCGCATCCCTCTCTGCATCGGGTAGGGTTGGCACTGCGTGCCAACCTAGCTGCCTCCTTACTACAGGGGACAAGGTGACAAGGGGTTGTGCCGCGGGCTCCGCCCGCTTGCCAACATCCCGGTTACCGCCCCCCCCGTTTCACCCTCTTGTTGGTACTGCGTGCCAACCCTACCCGACACAAGCAGGACAGCACGTGGTGCTGTCCCTACCCAAAGCCAATCTATCCCCCATCCCCTATCC
>Ga0255118_1000056_pt1 | contig 30089 bp, 66 predicted proteins | sample Law_Atlam_RepB_8_2_FD_188584 | JGI IMG/M metagenome (GOLD analysis project Ga0255118, IMG submission 188584) | Freshwater microbial communities from St. Lawrence River, New York, United States - Law_Atlam_RepB_8h | ecosystem: Environmental > Aquatic > Freshwater > River | place: USA: New York... | reverse complement strand
TAATCATACCATTCTCTTCGTTGTAAGTCAAGACTTGTTTCCATCCCATGTACCTATCTTAGTAGTCATGATTCCATTATCTTCCCATAGTTTAATCACATTAGGGTTATCGTCTACAGCATGTTTGACTTCCCATAGTTTGTTTATTTTATCAAGAATATCTTTCTTTGCTTCATAGTCTGGCCTATGATCATCATCCGACCTCATAAATAAAGCATGAGACCTAATGTTATTTTTTGCAAGCCACATAGAGGTTAGTCCACGATATTTTTCTTTACGAGATGTTACAATAATTATTGCATGCATATCAGAAACAGAATTATTTAACATTTCAACTACTTCTACATTTGGCAGGGCATCTATAGAAGCCTCATGAAAGGCATCGTAATCCCTATTAGAGCCACGAACATAGTGCAGGTATGGATCTACATTGGCTAAGGTACCATCTACATCATATATGTGTGCTGTTGGTTTAATCTTGATCAACCTTATATGTCATAATAAAATAGCATATAGCATATCCAATAATAAATGCTGGAACTAAAAATAGTGCACTAATCATTTCCACTCCTCCTGTCTTTTAAAAAACTCAGTCATATAGTTTTCTTCTCCCCTTGCAATCGCTGCTGCAAGAATACGCATACCGAGTGCGTTTGTGATAGAGTCCTCAATTGGCAATGCTTCAATAGCCCTTGCAATCTCTTCTCGTAATGTCATTTCATCTATACTCATTATTTATCCTTTTCCCAATTTTCTGTATCGATCATGTAGTAAGTACCCCACCACTCATAAGGCTTGTTAAGATACTTCCACATTTTACCGTGGTAACCATAACGCCAACCATAGTCTTGATCTTCATCCATACACATAGCCTTAAACAAATGATTACCAGCAAATCCACCACAGATGTTACCAATAAATCTGAGTGGAAAAATTTTAGTCTTTTGGTGTTTTGTTATCATCTTTTTCCCAAACCTTCTTTCCATCTTTATATACAGGCCAATAGCCCAGGGATCTCCAGTCCATCTTTGTAATCTTAGGTTCTTTTGGCATTTGTACACCAGACATGTCCATCACTCATGGTTTGATGAGTATTCCAGAAGATTGGATCTTTAATAGAAAGACCACACTTATCACATTCATTTTTTTTCATTTATTATCCCAAACTAACTTAAGAAACTTATGCCAATGCAACTTTTCTGAATCTAAATCTTTCCAATGCCTATATGATTTAACATACACTATAGAGTATGCGATAGCAGCAAAGATAAAACCATATTGCTTAGTTACTAAAGCATAATATATCCACATTGCTTCATTGAATGTGGCCCATATCCATGCCCAAATTTGTTTTCTTCCAACAAAATAGATCGCTGCAACACCACTGAATGCAAGCACCCAGGAGGCATAGTCGTTAATCCATTGTTCCATATATTCAGTATACCTTATAGGAAAGGTTTAGTCAAGTTTCTGTTTCCACTTAGTCTTTACCCAAGTGCCTATTTTATTAATGTTAACTTTTTCTCTTAACACTTCTGCAAAATCAGTTTTTATATCAGATCCAAGATATTCTTCGCCTGTCTCTAAATCGGTTAGTTTCCATTTTCCAGGGGCTTTAGTATGAATAATTAGATCAACTGGCTTATCAAAAGAATCAACGGATGAACCATCTCTAAGTATTCTTATATTCATTTACGATACAAGGCCCATAGATAAATGGTCTAAGCAGACATCAGCAACCACATACTCAGCATGATCTACAACTACATCGTAATGTGTTGCTTCTTTGTTGCAAAAAAAGCACTTATATTTGGTCATATATCAATTATATCATATGTAGTTTTTGTTTATATAAAGTATAATAGAATTATGACACTTCTTTATTTATTATACAGCCCAAGGCATAAGGCTATTAAGATAGGCATTTCAGATGTGTCAGGTAAAAGGTTTGCAAAGCATAGAAATAAAGGTTGGATATTAATTAAGTACTGGTCATTTTCCGAACGGGATAGAGCAAGAGCCATAGAAACTACAATATTAACTATACTAAGACAAAAGCATGGACACTTCCTGGATAAGTCTGATATGCCACAGGGAGGCTATACAGAGACTTTTGATGCATCTAAGATAACTCGTAGAGGTTTGATCCGTATGGTTAATAAAGCAGCAAAAGATTTATTGTAATCTTTTATTAGCAGCACAGGTAAGACATATAAAAGGCTCATCATTAGCCTTAATGTATAGTTGATCACATTGGCTACAGGCTACCTTGTAAGAATCAATCTTCTTAGCATATAGGCTCCAAGAGGACTCAAACTTGTCCATGACTTACTTGCATGCCAAACAGTAGAATGGGGCACGGAGATTGTCTCTATGTGTGTATATGGTTTGAGCACACTTATGGCATTGAATGTGTACAAGGTTTGGATCTGAAGCAGGCATTGAGAATTTAAGGCTTTTCGTGTAGTAATATTTGGTGGCATACCAAGTAATTAGTATTAAAGTTAATGTTAGCATCATACTATTATATCAGAGCCATTACTCAAAGTCAACTTGGGCCTCAAACATATCTAATGTTATTGGGGTTGATGCGTCATCATCCATAGCCCCACAGACAGCACAGGTTACCTGGCCATCAAGGTCTAATTGGTAGTCGCACCCATACTTTGTACATGTCATATATACATCATACCATTCGGCGAAAAATTTGTCAAGTCTTTAAAGTTCGGCGCAAAATAGAGGTAATAAACCTTTTTATGAGTCTGACGACTCACTTTCGGTTATAATCCCTTAATGCTCCGTTAGCCATCTTATTGGCATCTTCTTCAGTATGTGTATATCCAAAACCTACAACCTTCAACCCACTGTATAAAGTCCACTTCCAGGGGATAACAGGAAGAAAGAACATCTTTTTAGTCATGTCCTTACCTTTATACACTCTGGGCTTATGAACATACCCCTCAACTACTATTTTCAATATCCACCTAAGCATTCATTTCTTGTATGATAAAGACGAATCTTGGTCATAGTTTTTCGGTTTGGAGCATTGAGTGGTTCTTTACAGGCACCACACTCCATGTCCCATTCGCCAGAAAAGAAGTCGTATCGTAATCCTTTTGTGCGATTATATTTTTCTATCCTGAACTGTGTGAATGGGTCAGGGATTTCCATGTTGATCATATATTAAGTATAGTGGTTTTTGCGGGGGATGTCAAGAGAGAACCGTAATCCCCTATATAGAATCATTAAAGAAATCTATACCTATATACCACTTAAAGAGATAGAGGCCTATCTCCCATTGATGCTTAACAGGATAACCCCAGTTATGCAGATATATACCAATAGAGTAGTTAGAGGTCGTAGTGCCATAGTTTAGTTTCATAGTAACTCCTTGGCAATAGCCTCAATGGTTGGACATGGGAAGAATACATATAGATCAATGTCTAAGGTGCAGTGTTCGCATATCTCTTTTTCAAAGTACTCATATGCACCTGGCTTGTGTAGTTCCAATACCGCCAAAAGTGCCATATATGGGGTTTGTATAGTTCTGCTGTTTATAAAGGTTGGGCTTTTGACAGCCTCTAAGAGATCGTTATATATCATATATACATCATAGCACAAAGGCTGGCCATATGTCAATATTATGATAGAATGTTATCATGAAACCAGAACTATGTAATGCAAGTCCCTATGGCATAGGCCATGCAGGTGAGTATGGCAAGATAGGGTTTTCACCATGTAGGGCATTTGTTGCTCACGAATCCAATAAACCATGTGATGTTATTAATAACCTTAAAGAAGATTTTACTCATGAGTGTGACTGTCTTGTACCAGGATCTAATGAGGTTTCAAGATCAGGATGTATGGCAACACTATGCCCCTGTGGAGAGTTTGTATCCCATAAAGTGTTTGATCCATGTACCGCAAAAAATATATGAAAATATTTACAGATGCTATAAGCCCAGAGTTATGCGAAGAATTATGCAAATGGGCAAAAACTTATATTTATGGCAAAGAAGGGCATCACTTAGGGTTTCCTAATCCAGTTAAGACAATGACCAACGCTGCTTGGAACGACTCAATTATTAAAGATAGCAAACCAGTCATTATATATTTTGTTCCAGATGAGATTATTGTAAAGATTAAAGAAGAACTTATTAAACTTGACCTAATAACCTTGAACCAGGATTTAGTAGCCATGGTCTATGTCTGGACTCCAGGATCCTATATACCTATACATGAAGATGGTTTTGCAGATACCAATAGGAAGGTTTTTACAGCCTACCTTAATCAAGACTGGCCAATTGAAAATGGTGGACTATTGCACTACTTTAGTAAGGATGCTAATGAGTGGAAGATCGTAAAGCCAGACCAAGGTTTGTTGGTTTATAACGATAATAACGAACAACATTACACTACTGTTTCGCATGAAGGACATACTCGCATCTCCCTTCAAATGTTTGGATATTAATAGTTATCCACAGCCAATAAGCCATAAATATCATAGTTATCCACAGGTTTATCCACAGATTAATCTTACTGATAATATTATTAGATAGGGTAGAAGTGGAGTGAAGTGGAGGATAGTGGGTTATGGCGCCCTTTCATCGATGGCGTCGTAATATCCAAACCTCAAACCTTATATCCCCAAACCTTATATCCCCCTTATACCACATATCCCCCATATTGTCAAACCTTAAAAGCCATGGGCATTATACATGCAAAACCATGGTTTGTCAAGTCCTTTTATGCATGAATATGCCCCTAAAAAGTTCAGCGATTTTTTATGAAAAGATCTTAATACTTTTAAAAAACCTTAAAAAAGTTTATAAAGGTTTGGTAAATCCCTAGAAAGTCAGGGAAAATTTTAGAGGGGTTCGTAATGTATTATCTACTATGGTTTGTTAGAATAAAGGGAGTTGTGTGTACTTTGAATCCCCGCCGTTGGCGTCCTTAACAGGATTATCATTGATCTTTTTGGCGGGGGACATAGGAAAGAATGCCTTAAGAGTAACAACACTATACAACATACCACATAGAGCACCTACGGCTTTATCAAACCCTACAGAGTCATGATCTTCATCATGTCTGTGTGATTTGTTCTTATACATTTGAGCAAAGTGATCTCTTCCCATGTCTTTATTATACACCTAGATATGAAGGTTTGACAAATGAGGTTTGATATGGTAAAATTCTGGCAATTTTTTTCAAACCATCGTAATACATTCTGGGGAAATTTTTATAAGGTTCGTAATACCCCCTAGAGGGTTTGACATATAAGGTTTGATATGATAAATTCTAGATCACCTAGGGGGCACCCCGAAGGGTGCAGCCCTGGTTACTTTGCTTCTCTTTCGTTTTTCTTTTGTTCTACAATTACAAGTAGGTCGTCAAGGTTATCAACATCAAGAACATCTTCCTCTAAAACTTCCATTGCATCAAGGAACATAGCAAATGTTTCATTGACATACTCTTCTGCCATTGGTAGTGGTGTTACTACTCCCGTTGCAATAAACCATGCAAGCGGCAAGCCCACATCGTTGTATGAAATGAATGGCGCTAAATCTTCATCATCTCTAAACTCGTACCAAAACTGTCCTAAAATACCACATCTATCTGCAAAATTTACTTCCATAGTTCTCTGTAATCCTCTCCTAAGTATCCTGTCATAAGTTTATCATACTCTTCCCCCGCAGTCAAGGCAACTACCTCAAGTCTGCGAGACACAATAACAGGGTGGTTATGTACCAAGTGAAAGCCAAGTGCTTCCAAGTTGAGCCCCATGTCTTCAGTTAATAACTTAGCCATGCGATTAGAGTATTGTATTTCTTTTGTGCTTTCGGGTTTCCTACGAACGCTATAAGCCATGTCTCTCCTCTTTATCTATTATACAGTAAAGGACAGGGTGGCGCAACCCCCACAGGCCACGCCATCCCTATCTTTATTTATTTAATCAGCAGGTGACCCATACCTGTTGATCGATTAAGCGCTATGCGCTAACATTTTGTGGTTGGTAGGCATTAATAAATAATTGCCAGTCAACCTGTAGGTCTTTGCCTGCTTCATAGATAGTCTCTTTAGACATATCAAGGACCACTGTAGTGTCCCCTAACTCAAAGTCAGAACCAGAAATAGCATAAATTCCAAACCCTGTCTCATCCAAGACTGAATCTTGCATAAGATAACTAATGACCATACGGGTAAAATATGCTACATCGCTCCACCGTGGTTTTGCATGCTGCAGGGCCATGGCTAAGTCACGCTGCCACTCAGTCTCACCCCAGTGGCTATAGAGTACTACAGAGGCCTCGTCTTCAGCATCTTTAAATACATAGTTGATCCTTGCTCCCATTAGTCTTCATCCTCCACATCATACTCGCCTGTGAAATCAATTACGACCATACCAACTCGTCCGTCCTCTGTTATGTCTGCATAGACAGGGTAGAGTCCGTCTCCGTATCCAGTGGAAAATGCAACTGCCTTAAATCCACCAAGTTGCCCAAAGGCTTTTCCAAGAGTAGCATTACAGGCACCTAAGTATCCGTACTCTCCAACCTTGTTATGGTGTTCATCAAAGGCAATCTTATCTGACTCCCAAGGAGTCCACTCCTCTAAATAGCAAGGGTCGCCAATAATGGCTTGTCCGCTATCTACTGAAAACTGTCCGATAAGTGTTAAGTTATTTGCTTGTATCATTCATTTATTCCTTCGCATTTGTGGGTTTCTTCTTCTTCAATTGTATCACCGCAGAAATCACATGTCAAGTCAGGCTCTCCAACCTGTACCTGAATGGTCAGACCATCGGGGCACGGTACCTCAGTGATAAAGTATCCTAATCTATTTACAAATCCCCAGCCATTCCATATGTAGGTCCCACCGTCATCGCCAGAGCCATACATCCAAATATTTGCAGGGGATTGAGATTTAACAAACTTAACCTCATCACCATAGGTTTCAAACATAATTCCATTGCCTGATTCATCTTGAAAGGAGGCATTACTGTCTATATGATTATAGATAGGTTTGTAAGTGGCTTCCCACTCTTCCATTGTCATCTCAATAAAATTATCAGTCATTATCTTTATCCAATGCTATAGATGAAACATATTCTTTATCAAATATCATATGGTATGCCAATGACAAACCATCTACAAATCCACTTGCCTCTGTGCGGTCCATAGATAGCATTGCATCTCCATAGTCGCCATCTTCTTCATTTTTGGCTATCTGTAAGAAATCTAAAGTAGCCTTGTCAATCATCTGCTCTAACATTTCTTGCGGGGTCATTGGTTCTCCTCAATATTTTTACGGTCAATACATAAATTATAGGTCATACAGTATAGGTCATCCAAGCAGTCCTTATACCCTTTGGCCCATTGTTTATCTTCAAACTCTTTATTTTGCCATTCATACATAAGGTTCTTAAGTTCTCCGTGCATGATATCAATCAGCGGTATAGAAGTATCTTCTAATGCTTTAACTAAATGTTCGGGGATGAATGGATATTTATTGCTCATCTAATACTCTTAACAAGTGGTAGCAAGCAATCATCTGTCCATTAAGAGAGACATCTTCTATCTCTAAGGATTGGTATTCATCTGAGTCATAGTCGTCATAGAATCCCATTTCCTTTTGCAGTTCCTCAGAGTCTTGCTCCAAGGATATAAGGTGCGCCTTGATATATTCTTTGAATGTGTTTAGGTCCATATATCAATTATAGGGGTTGGAGTTGATTTTTACAAGTTTTGGGGGTGTGACCTTCGTCACATCTGCAAAGATAGGCTCCCAAGCATCTTCATAACCAATATAGGCCATCTTGCGTCCACATGGGCATTTCATCTCTACAGATCCGTTGGGGAATCCATAGCCATCCCTGGCGGTAAACTCAAGAAGAGCGTCACACTCATCAGGGTCACAAACAAATGTATACTTACTCCACATACTAATCTCCTTGATTAACTAAATAGGCACGAACTTCTTCTAAGGCATCAATAGCCTGTTCACATACAACAATCATATCTTCTTTAGTCATGAATGTCCTTCAATCCTGTTTCTCTATTATGAATAGCCGTAACTCCGCAGGTACAGTAGAAGTATCCTGGAACATCATCACATTCCCAATAATGATTATGCATTAGTCAAAGTACCCTTCTGTTAGTAGTCCTTTTAAACATTCCATTGCTCTCCATGTATTATTATATAGCCAAGGGTCATCATCTGAATTTATCGTGGTAAGTACAGAATCAAGAGCATAAATCATATCATCTACATCTGACACTTCATATCCTAAAATTGCCATTAGTCAAAGTACCCTTCTGCCCATAGGCCTTGTAGAAACTGTTGTGCCATGAGAATACCTTCTTTATCATCAGGGTCAGTTACATACTTATATGAGTTATGAACGGCATTGCTCATCTTATCTAAATCATCAATGTCATAGCCTAACATTATCCTACCTCTATTCCTGCATACTTAGCGATAGTGTTTAATGTAATGTGAATATGGCAGTCACAATCGATACCGCCCATATTCTCCTCAAATTCAAGGTGGGAGAAGTTGCTTTCGTATATTTCGTTTATTAGGTCATTTATTGTGTTCATGTATCAATTATCGCATGGTTTCAGGGAAATGTCAACTCTATCGTAATCGGAAAATCTGGGAAATGTTATTTGATCATCTTAATAAGTATTATCAAAAATGTCAATTCGGACATATCGGACATTTACCTAGGCGGTGCGAAGTGTACGGGACTTGAACCCGTGATCTCTACCGTGACAGGGTAGCGCATTAACCAACTATGCTAACACTCCATGCGAGCAGTTTTAATTCTTGCTCAGGAACTTTTTTAATTATGCAATCTGCAAAACATTTTGCACAACTTTTAGCAAACGATTTTTTTCTGCGTTGATAGCAGGGTCAAATCCTGATGCTGATGCAAGTATAGATTCGTTAGAACCACCACGAGCAGTGCGGTGCCAATCAAGGCGTTCTGTTAGTGCATTGAAAGCACCCCAAGCGTTACCAGCAATCATGCCGTTAAACTCTCCTGTGTAAATGTCGTTAATGGTATCAACTTTATTTTCCCATTTCTTGAAAGCACCCTTTGCATCTGCTTCAGGCTTTGGGTATGCAGCCAAAATAATTTTGTTAAAGTCAAGTGCGGTGATTTCTTTTTCAATCATAGCCTTAGCCATAAGGTCAAAAGAGTCCATGTACTTATGAGCCATGCCAAGAGTTTCACGAGCAACGGCAACCTTGCCACTTGCTGTCTGTGTGTGACGAATCTTGAATGATTGCTTAACGCCATTTTTCTTTTTTGTTGCGTTAAGTGCAAGATTGAGAGTGTTAGCGCACACAACACGAACAGGTGTAATGCTTGCTTGAATAGCGATTGAGCCGTCATGTGATGTGTTGATAAGTAAATAAGTCTTTACCTTATCTGCAACACCATTAGGGTCAAGAATTGTCTCGCGCTCTAATGCTAATGCACCGAATACGACACGACCACCCTTGATTGAACCAGCCGTCTCCCAACGACCACCACCATCAAGAATGTTGTCACCGAATGAGAATAAGTCCTCATTCTGCATAACATGATAACGCTCACCAACGACACCAAGAATGTCGGTCTGAGAATTATCTGTCGGGTTAGTACGCAAAACATACTGATAGTTTTTGTCGCTTGTGAGATGTGTAGGGGTGTCCAAATCCTCAAGACGAACATTCCAATTATCAAGATTTGCTAATGAAAGCATTTCTGATGTTGTTTTTTCGTCTGTGAATACAGTACCCAATCCATGCCAAGCGGGTTCACGAAATGATGCAAAAGATGCTACGCCATTTTGTGTTTCGAGTTCATGTGCCATGAGTTATTTTTCCTTTTCTGTTGTTGTTTATACTAATTTTAGCAGATAGGGCTGACAAAAGTCAAATCGGATAGGTAGACAGGGAAATTCTGGGGATCTCGTAAAGGTGATCTTAAACACATGTGATATTGATCACACGCCCCCTAGGAAAAATTTGGGGAATTGAGGAGCAGTTTTAAAACATGCTCAGGTTTATTATTAGTAGCCCCCTACTAAATATCTATGCTTTCAACACTGGACGATAACCAAGAAATATTATCTGAGTTATATTGCACGGTATCAAAATCAATATCGTGAATTAGATTCTGTGCAGACTCTTCATCACGAGCATTAACAGTAATTGAATAAGAAACTGTAACATCTAATTCGAATTCTTTTGAAAGTTCGAATCCAACAATTTCTGCAATTTCTAAGGCTTCATCTTCATTGATTGTTCCATTGTCAAGGGCTTCAAGAGTCCATGTCTGCATGTCTTCTGTAATTCGGTTGCGGTCTGCAGAATCTGCATATGAACGCTGAGTTACTTTTTGAATGTGTTCTTCAAGATTAGCAATGCGCTCATCTTTGATTTTAATTTGAGACAAGAGAAACTCTTGTGTTGTGTTTGGTATTACTCTTACATGTTCCTGTTGTGCTTGTTCTTCCATGAGGGCTACCTCTTTCTGTTGGTTGGTTAGTTTAATTATATCGCAGGGAACTGACAAATGTCAATTACCAAGATGATGAGTAATAGAATGATAACTTATCTACTTCAGGTAAAGCAAATATACGCTTTAACTGAGTAACAGTACTCTTTAGGTCGTTCCAATACCATTCATCAATATCGGTGCCACCGAAGAAGAATCCACCTTGTGGGGGTAGCAGCGCTGGGTCTTTATTTTCAATAGCGTGTTCGCAGATAACCATTAGTTCTGTTAGTTTATCTTGTGGAACATAGTACTCACCGCAGTTATCATCACCGTTTTGAATATTTGTAACGAACCAATGATGAATCTGGTTGGCCTTGCGCCAATAGGCACAGGTAACCTCTACCGTTGCTCCATACATATCTGTTGCAACATCTGTGAGTTGAGTTATTTCCATTAGGTCGTTAAACTTAGGATATACGGCTTCAGGTGAGTTGTAAGATAATTCATCATTATCCTGTAGTGTTTGCCAATTAATTTTGGCCAAGTGCTTTCTTGCGTTGAGATACATATCTAATCCCATTGGGGCTCCTTTTTGTTGTTTATATTAATTATACTATGTGGGTCTGACATTTGTCAAGTGCCCTGGTGATCGTGGGGGAGGGGGAGGTGAGCAGTTTAGCAACATGCTCAGGTTGTGTATCTAATTAGAGATACTGTGCGATTGCGTTGTAGGTTGAGGTATTAACTGTTTCCTCATCTGTCATCTTTAGCAAGCGAATTGCGTTTGAGATTTCTTTCTTTGACTCACGATAAGTGTGCTGATGGATTACTTCGTAGTCCTGCTCAGGCTCTTTAGGCAAGTCCTTTTCTAATACTGTAAGGTCGAAGTCAATGTTAAGATTGTTTGACCAATTACGATAGTTAGTGCGGAAGTTTTCTGCCTTGCTGATGTTTGCAATAGCAAAATCTTGAACTTCTTTTTGCCAAGCCTTTTTAGCAATTTCATACTTTGCTTCTTTTTCTGATTGTGTTGCGTAGTCTGCCTCTAATTTTACTAAGGCTTCCTCTAATCCTGCAATTACACGAACTGTTGGGATTTTGACATTTATTGCTTTTGCTCTTGCCATGTGTTTTCTCTTTTCTTTTGTGGGTTATTTGTTAGGGGGTGTTAAGCAGTTTTCGTAGTCATGCTTAGGACTAAGTTACTTTCTAACTGGCTTGTTAGATTACTTTGCTGTCCAAGTTGTGTAACGAACTGAACCATTTACATCTAACTTCACACGAACACTTTGACCATTTGCATTTGGTGAGATTTCAAGAATTGTTCCTGTAACCTTTGACTTCTGTGTTGTGTAGGTGTCGCCTACCTTGTATGTTGATGTTGCTACTGACATTGTTTTTCTCTTTTCTGTTTAGGGGTTGTTATTTGGTTATACCTAAGTATAACATTTTGAGGATAAAAATGTCAAATCCGTTTTGACATTTCTCACATTGTGAGATTATTTGCTTGTCTTGACCATAGCAAGGCGTTGTGCGCCATTTGCCAAGATTAGACTAACTCTGGTAACCTTATTAGACATTGGTGTAAAACCTGCGATACGACCTGTAACGCCTGTCTTGCTGGTTGTGAATAAATCACCGATTTGGTAAGTGTATCCGTGGAGTGTCATGTGGGGACTTCCTTTCGTTTTTGGGTATGTATTAAGTATAGCAAAAAATGTCATAAATCTCAAATTTTGTGGGGGTTTCTGGGTGTGTCCTTAATCACATCTTAAAGGCGTGTCATAACTTGACAGATCCAAAATTTCCCCCTAGGCGCTCCGTTTCACAACGGTGCAGAAAACAATAATAAAAAAAACATTGCAGTTAAAAATAAAATAATTACATCACCCATTACATCTCATTTCTTAGTCGCAGAAAAAATTATGTCACTCTTAGAGTATACACACAATGAGCAAGAAACGCAAGCCGAGCCATTAGTTGAGATAAGTGGAATTTGTTTATTATTCTCAGGACACTTAGCAGCAGGGCGACCAGTAATTTCTTTTACATCGGCTTGACCGATAGCAAAGGTTGTAGCAAGGTATGCCATGCGTACGCCACTATTAATTTTTAAATCAACGGCAGTTTTAACATTCTCACTATCAGCAGAAAAATACAATGATAGATTAGGTACATCCTTAAGAATGAGGGCAGCACTTTTCACGCGGGTGTATACCCAGAATTGAACATCAGGGTGCTTGTCAATAACTACTTTCCATGCATAGGCATAGGTATCATTAAAGAAGTCGCCGTCCCAGTGGATACGGAATAGCATAGGGGCTTTACGCTTTACACAATCAGCAATAAAATCAACAATCATCTCATCAAGCAAGCGCACCATAGTTTCACCATTAGCGTCTTTAAGTAATTCCCAATTGTGTAATAGATTAACTTTTACTGTTGGGAATACTTTTTCCAATTTACCTGCGTAGCAAACAGTCTCACAGACAGTCGTTGCGCCAGGACATGAATAAGCCTTTCCTGCGGGTAGGCCAAAGGTGTTAGCGATACTTGCTTGTTTTCCATTAGGTGTGACGGCATTAGCGACCTTTCTGTCTTTTGATCTTTTTAGTTTAGTCATTAGTTATAACTCTCCTTACAATTAGTGCAAATTAAATGAAGTTTACAATAGCATGCTTTTGCACTTGGGCGTAGCATATCTGTTTCATAGTAGTCATCATAGAAATCAATGGAGTCAAATGTCATGGGGGCACGACCTTTCTTAGTAGTTATTTTTTAATTGTAGCATGTCGGACTGACATTTTTTACCCTTGCGAGAATAAGCCTTTTTAGACTTGACAGGTGTAGCCGCATTTGAACGGCGCAATTCCATAAGCCTGCGTAATTCCTCGGGAGTTTTCTTTGTAGTCATAAACTAATCTTAGCACACTTAGGGAAAAAATGTCAAATCGCCGTAAAGTGATTAATCTCACATCGACGCGCTAGATAAATTACCTAGGCGATTTTGTGCAGGGAAGCACACAAAATCACTTTTACTATTCTTGTTGAATAAAAACATACAAAGGAATTAAATCCGTATAAGCATACTGAGTTATTTCTTTTTCACCAAATTCATTTTGAGTTTGTATGTCATAGTTATCTCCTGTTGAATCGCATTCAATAAAAGTAACTTCAACTATGTCGTTATTAACTTTAATTAAATCACCAAGCATTACCTGGTCTGCCATTAAATTATCTGCGTGGATCAATTCCATGTTTACCATTGTATCAGACATTCTATTCCTCATCTTCATACTCATCGGCTGGGGCAATAAACCAATTCAAGTGGTGTTGTTCAATTACTGCCCATGCTGGTGCATGGCTCATGCCCTTATAGAATACGCCCTCGGGCATAGCAATAAATCGGTCATAGTCCTCATCATAGGCTGCATCTATTGCATCTATGCAAGGCTTAACCATGCTAAGCGGTACTGGTGGATAGTGATTACCCTGTAAGTGATAGGCAATCTGAGTTTCCAAATCTAATACTGAGTCTGCTAATCCAATTGCTGTTATGCTTCCCATTATCGTGTTACCACCAATCCTGTTTTGTAGAAAGTTTTTGTGTGCATTTTACCTGAAGGTTCAGATAAGTTTATTGTTGCGTATTCATTAGCAAGTCCGTGGTCTATAAACTTATGATAACTTTCAACGGCAGATAAAGCGTCACTATAACGCCCAACCCAAGTAGTAGAAAAATCTGAGTCATAGGTACAAGTAACTGAGTATAGGTATTCATTGTTCATTAGTTATTCTCCTTATAGTTTTCGTTCATGATACTTTCAGCATACCATGCACAGTATTCATTTTCAAGCGACACGCCCTTATCGCATGAGCAAAACTCTGAGTCAAAGTCCTCGCCACCATTACCAAAAAAGAGGACACCCTCATCATAGCAATCTGAGCAATCAAGTAAAAAGTCAATTAAGTTTCCCATTTATTTATTCTCCTGTTCTTACTGATAGATAGCGGTAAGTATCCTTTAGATTAAAAATTGAGGGATAGTGTGGGCGTACCTGAACCCGATAACTTTCCAAACCTGCGCCATAAAAGACATCAGACTTTTCTGCGTCAATTATTTCGCCTGTTAAAGTGCGTGAGTGATAAGTTTTTCCTACAAGTAGGTTTTCTATTGAATAGACATTTGCTGACATTTGCCAACCTCTTTCTTTTTGTTGTTATTTATTTATCTTACCATTAGGGTCTGACAAATTTTCTTATTTATTTTTTTCTTACTATGTAAGTTTAGCCTATTAGACAAAAGTTATCAACCTACTGCCGAGTAGTCTTAAATAATGAGACGCTCAAGCCATGTGATAAATTTCACAAAATTTCGGGCGTGTCGTAAACAACTTCTTAAATGACCTGTGGATAACTTGGTCTGACCTGTGGAAAACGGCCTAGGTGATCTAGGAAAAATTTGAGCAGTTTTAAATCATGCTCAGGATTTTATTTTATTTTAGTCGTTCGGTTCGCAATGCAACCTGCAATCTGCGAATTTCTTTTTGTTGTGCAATATTTTGTTTCCAAAATAAACACATTACAGTTACTGAACCAGCGAGTGCAATCACGATTGCGATTAGTGTTCCGTTATCCAAAATCAATTTGACATCTCCATTTCTTTAACGCATGCATCCCAAAATCTGTTTTCGTCAAATCTTGGATTATCTGCACTGAACCATTCACTGAATTCAAAAATTAAATCTTGAAATGAGTGAGAGTCAATAGTGCCTGCAAACTTATTTAGAATTTTTGCAGTTTCGACATAGTCTTTGCGAGTCATCATTTATTCTGCCACCTTTAGAATTGCATAAGTGCCACGCTCATTTATTTCGGCTAAGATAGAACCGAGTTTTGAGCCTACTAATTCTTTTAGTAGTCCTTCAAGCAAAATTGTTTGCTCTTTTGTGTCAAGTGCCAAAAGTGTTGCACCTATTGGATGAGTCTCATCTACTTCTGTGATGAACTTTAGATTGTGTTCGATTTGTACCATTATTTTATTTCCTATTCTTTTAGTTTGCTTCGGGTGTGCTGAATAATTTAGTGCATGAGCATTTAACTATTGCTATTGTATCTGATAGCGTTTCAATAGTAGCGAGTGTATCGCATGAGTCGCATAGAAAGATTTCCATTATAGGCTACGGCTTCCGCGTAGTGTTCCGCTAACGCCTAATGCGTCACACGATACTTTTACCGCAACGCCGACAGGTAGTTGAGTTGGATAAGTTGAGATGAATTGAGCAACCGCACCCTTAGAGGCAAGGCTGATTTTTTTAGTTGAACCCGAAAAGGTTTCAAGTGTTAAAGTGTAAGTCATTTATAGACTTCCTTTCGTTTGTTTGTATAGTAAGTTTAACAGGGGGGTCTGACAAATTAGGCACTTATTTGCTGAGGCTCATTGTGATACTAATCACACTTATTTGCTCAGGCTCATTGCTTATTTATCTTTATTTAATTGTTATACCTACAAGGATACCAGAAAAATCTCACAAAATCAAATCGACACGCCGTAATTCAGGGAAATAATTGTGTGATCTTAAACACATAAGTTATCCACACCCCCTGTGGAAAACGGCCTAGATCGCCTAGGTAAAAATTGCAGAGTTTTTATTTCTGCAATTCTTTTTTTATTAAAACGAATAAAGAAAACCGAAAACAATAAATGCAATCATTACAACTAACAATTAGTTTTCCTCAATTTCATTTAGTAAATCCCAAAGTACTGGTTCTAATTCTAACGCTACTGCGTCAAGTTTTTCTTGTAGTGTTTTCATTCGCTTAACTCCAAATCTTTTATGTCTGCGACATAAACATTATCTTTATTTATTCCGTATTTTAATTGGAATTGAAATACATCAATAGCCTCATCATAGGAATCAGCCTCTACATTTATGAAAGCGTTAAACTCAAATACAGCCATTATTTAATTAACCCTTCGAACCATTGAGAAAATCCCCCTGTAAAAAATACTTCCTCACCTTTATGGTTAGTAAGTGTTGCAATTACTGATTGAGTTTCATCATTAACCTCAAGCATTTCTTTAACAAGAAAGTTTTGATTATTGGAAATAAACAGTTTTCCAACAGTGATTTTATTTATTAGTGACAGACTCATTATTTAACTCCCTTGTATAAAAAATCCCACGCCTTACGGCATAACAGTATGCTTTCGCAATTATCGCAACAGATAACACCATGAGGATTTAACTCAAGGTCATACATGTCGATTGTGGTAGTAACCGCACCACATACGGACTTAACAGGTACATAGGTACTCATCTTTTTAGTCCTTCCGTTCCATAGGTATTTATAAAATCAGTGAGAGCCATAACGCCCTTATAGTCCTTACATGCTGGGCAAAATCTATTCCACCCGTCAAACAATGTTATGCAAAAAGCGCAGATGTTATCCATAGCGCATAAGCCTTGCTCATCTATGAATTGCATAGTGTCTAAGAATTTATTAGTGTCGTTCATTTAGTCACATACCAATCTGTCCATGTAGGAAATTGCTCAGGGTCACTATCATAGTAGTAACGCTCAATGTTGGTATCGCAATTAACGCATAGTGTAAATTGCTCATCTCCAATTTCTGAGATAGCGGAAACAAGAGGCTCATGCACCTTGCATAGTGTGTTTATTGTAGTCATTTTGACCACCTTTCAATAGTGGATTTCTTTACCACTTTTTCTTTATACTGTAATTGTAGCATGAGGGTCTGACAAATTGCTAATCGAAAATGCTACCAATTCGGACATTGTGAGCCGTATCACATGAGACATGGGTCACATTTGAATGGTCATAAATAAACAATGACCATCTTAACGGCGTGTCGGCTTGACAAAAACGGCCTAGGTAATTTTGCAGGGGATAAGCCTGCAAAACTGTTATGCTTCTTTTTTATTTCTTATAACTATTTGAATACATTCCTCAACGGCAATGCATGCATTTTGATCATTAGCATTTTTGTATTCCCAAAATAAATCTTTTAATTCTTGAATTGTTTTATTCATTTACTCTCCTCTACTTTCTGCGTCTGCTTCCCAATCAGAAAGCCAAACACGATAAGCGATTGGGTCGCACTCTTTTACAATTTGTGAGGGGTAGAAAGTAATTCCACCAATCTCAACAGTAGGGTAACATTCATCAAGCATTTCATCAAATTCCTGCTTGATAGCAAAAGCAATCTCAAAATCTAACATTAGTTTAATTCCAATTCTGTATAATCAACAACAATAAAATCAAGGCGTTCCAACGGAATAACCTTTAACCAAGATAAAGCGGACTCAAAGTTATCGTCTTCAATAGTAACGGATAAATCAAAATTAAATACTGGCATTAGTTGTTTCCCTTTTCTTTTATCATTCCAAGAATTAACTCTAACTGTTGTGTAGTTAGTAGTGCCTGAGCGCAACCCCAAGCAAATGAAAGTGCAAGCGCACTGTCTCCATAGTGTTCATTTGCAAGAGTGTTTATCTCTTGCGTTATTTCAAAATTAGTTTTCATTAGTTTGTTGCCTTTCTTTCGGCTCGCGCTATAAAAAGCCACATGATAATTAGAGGGGTATTTAGAATTATTGCTCCTGCAATAATCTGAAGCAATACTGTGATTTCATTCATTATTTATTTTCTTCTTTCTTTAGTAGTGAGAGGGCAAGGGCAAGACTTTGCTTGCGTGTGGCTTCGACATGAGCCTTGTATTCTTCAAGTGTCATTTTGTAACGACCTTTCTTTTCTTATACTGTCAATTATAGCCGATACCACCGACAAAAGATAATTACTGGCGAGTAATTCCATGATGTGAGACGCTCATCGTATGTGATAAATCTCACACGGACACGCTAGGTAATTTTGCAGGGGATCTGCAAAACTATTTAAAACTAACTAACTGCAATACCTACAATAGTGCAAATAGCAACCGCTAAGAATGCAGCAATCATTCCTGCTTCTGGATAGTCTTCAATCCAGTCAATAAACATTGTAAATGGGTTCATTAGTTTGTTACCTTTCTTTCTTTACGGGCTAACCAAACCCACATGATGATGAGTGGTGTATTTAGAATTAGTGCGCCTGCAATAATCTGAAGTAGTGCTGTAAGTATGTTCATTAGTTTTCTTCTTTCGTTAGTAAGTAAGTATTGTTAAGGGGGCGATTGTTATTTGAGAACATTGACTCTACGATAGCCTTATCTTTAATTCTTTGAGCAATTCTTTTTTCTGCTTGCTCTTTCTGTATTCTTTCGAAGGTGCTCATTTGTCTGAGCCTTTCTTTAGTAGGGACATGGCTTGCAAGGTGCTTGCCTTGCGTGTTGCCTCTACGAGGACTTTGTATTCTTCAAGTGTCATTTTTTTAACGACCTTTCTTTGTTGTTATACTGTAATTGTAGCAGGTACCACTCACATTTTTGGGACATTCTCGGGCGTGTCGGGAAAGTATTTTTGTGACCTTAGTCACACTCGCACCACACTGAGCCTGCCTCATCTTGTCCTGTTTCTATTTGGCAGATGTTGCAAAACCAAGTGCTAACGAATGTTACTGTTGGGTGTAGTGTCTTTAGTGTCATGTTATTGACCTTTCTTTTTGTTATACCGCAATTATAGCAGGGGGGACTGACAAATTGAGGGTACTGGGGGGCGTGTCGTGCAATTATTTTATGTGATTTACAACACAGGTAGTACCCTGTGGATAACTTTTCGCCTAGATGGTCCATGTGGGGGATATCACATACCAAAATGGCGTGTTTACTTGACAAAATTTGATCCTTGGGATATGTGCACACTATATTTTTAGGTTTTTGTTGTTTAAACCTACATCATACATCTGAACAAAATATTCAGATTTTAGGCTATTTAGGTTTTACAAAATTTTTCAGATATATGCTATAATTCTTATATGACAGAAGATACCTACACTGGACCAAACTGCTGTGCTGCATGCACATGTACTAATGGTCACAGTTCAAAACCACCAGTAGACTAACTCTCGTAATGAGTGACTTATTCCTATTTAACTCACCACCAAGATCAGGTAATGTGTTTTTAACATTCTTGTTTTCTATGTTTATAGGTGGTCCAGTAACTAAATGTCTTGAAATAGAAAAATATTCAGATGCTAATCAAAAGCAAGCAGTATTTTTCAGAAACCCATTTGAGTCTATTCCATCGACGGTAGTTAAAGCAAGAATTGACTGGGATAGAGGGTTTGATAATCTTAATGAACTAAAGAATAACATTGATAACTCCGCTATAGAATATTTGACGGCAATTAAAGAAGCAAAGAAAAATGCATCTAACATTTATATTGGAAAGTCTGAAGATATGATGATAGATCCAATTGGTACTATAAAAGACATAGCATTATTTTTTGATTTTGAGATAAAAGAAAACCATGGTTTGACTAATGATCAAGTTTATGAATATATTAAACACCAAATGGAAAATACAGAAAAAACCAGGGTAGGCAGACATGGAGAAACTATATATGAAACCCTTATGTCTAAACATGACGGACATCTGCCTAGGGAGAAGATACCACAAAGAGTTTTGATGGATAATCTTATCCAAGAGTTAGACTCTGATATCGTACAACAATGTTATAATGAGTATATGAAAATTACAACTACAAATCCGAAAGAAGGTCAAAGATGGGCATACTAGACAATTTTGAAAATGCATGGGATATAGATTCTCAACTTGAATCCAAGCCTATGCCATCAATAGATAACATGGGCAGATCAACAAGTGCTTGGCAAGAAGGTATTGCTGTATACAATCCTGTGACTCTAAAATTATTTTTAGAAGCATGTTGCAAAGATGGTAATTGCAAACATGAATAGCGATCAACAACAACTAACTCCTGAACAAGTACAAGCAATCTTGTTATTTCAGATTGAGCAGAAAATAAGGTTTGTTATTGCAAAACAAGTTGAGGATAAATTTCACGGTAGTTATCATGGCGCATCACACGACATAGCAAACTTCATCCGTAATATGGTTTAACCTTCTACCAATTCCCACATACGTATATCAACAAACCCGTGTCTAGACTTATCCGCTTGCTCTTGAGTCTCTGCTTCAATAACAAGTCTGATATTTGAATCAATATCAAACCCTGGGTTGTATTCTTGCTTAGCATTTTCTAAGTATGTTTCCTTGATAACCCCAATAAGTGGTTTGTAATAAAACTTAGGCAATTGCGTTCGCCTTTTGCAACTTGTCATAGATGTTTGACATCATAAATGCAAGGCTTGGTTGGCTATTTGAAATTTGTGTTTCCATATCTTCAGAACTGATTCCAGCCTGAAGTCCCATTGCTCGGTTATCTTCATTGATGCTATCTAGCATTATCTTAATTGCTTCTTCTTTTGTCATGCCCATTCCTTTTCTTGATCGTAGGTTACAGAGTACTCCCCTGTAAATATCTCTGCGTAAGATATGATATCTCTATTATACCTTATAAGCGTATTGATGCCAACTTTGTCTGATACATACTTCATACCCTGGACTAGTGGCTCAAAACTCATCTCCTGGCCTGCTAGGGCATTGTTTAGGGTATCCAGGTATCTTTCCTTGCCGTATCTTTTAGATGTAAATGATTGATCAACATAATCAAACCTTGCTTGTGCATCATTTCTTCTTGCAATGTCCGAATTGTCTGTTATGTACTTTACTGCCAAATGATCCATCCGTTTAGACCAATTTCGCATGTTGTCGCTGTATTTCTCCATGTTCTTTAGAGTTGAGTCAGCGAAAGCCATGCGTATAAGGTCAAAGTCGGAGAGATTAGCCTCTGTCGCAAAACTTATCAAAAAAGCAGTTGCATATGGAAACTTGTCGCTATATGTCGTCACGTCGAAGTGCACATTAGGATTAAAAGATTTACTCGACATACCGTCTCGAATTAAACGCATATGATTTCCAAGCGAAACGAACTCTTCTCGATTCATATCGCAATCGACGAACAAACATTCTTCTGGATTGATCCCGTCGGCGAGACATAAGATGTTCTTGTCATATGAACCCACTATTTTCGAACCGTTAAAACGCTCTAATAATTTTGCGGTCATAAAACCATCCATGTCGGGAGATATAATCAGATTCTTGGAATGCTCAAGTGTTTTGAGTATGGCTGTTTTCATTTTTACAAAATACCCCTTATAATAATACAGTTATGACAATCCAAGACTGGGCTTCCCTTATAGTAGCCATACTTACAATTGTATCATCAATAGCCTTTGCTATCAAGTGGCTTGTCAGACATTATTTAAGCGAACTTAAACCAAATTCTGGATCATCGATGAAAGATCAAATTAATAGACTTGAAGATGCCGTAGAGGAACAAAGAATAGATTCAATAAGATCCAGAGATCGCCAAGAAAAGAAACTCGACGAGATGTATAAAATTTTACTTGACCATATTGATAAACTTAATAAATAAACTTCCTATATACTATATATAAGATATCTTGTAAATACAAACCTTAAAGATAGTTCTTCTTTCTTATATATTTTAAGTATACACTATCCGACATCCTGATGCTTTAGGGCAAAACATTACAAAACGGACATTACCTATTATAACAATTTGATAACTTTAAATATCACTGTCCGAATTGTACTGATATGATATACTTTAAGTTGACTAGTACTCTGGTTTGTCTCTCATACCCACCAGCCTGAGTACTAGTCTTTTTTTATGGTATAATCTAAATACTATGAATCTTTGTGCACCTGAAATATTTGGAGCAGATCCAGCCAGAATTAAATGGCAAATCGTTAGAGGAGATACCTCTCCGCTTCGTGTTGAATTTTTAGAAGATGACGAAGTAACATATTTTGATACCTCTGATTGGACCTTTGAGGCTACTACTTATGACCCTCAGTCTGATTTTCTTGATACCCTGGAAGTTACGGCTGGAAGTGGATATGTAGATATTATGGCTCCTGCTTCTATTACAGGGCTATGGGGTTTTGGATTTAAACCAGTTGTCACAGAGTTAACATTTGACCTTCAAGTAACTATTGACGGAGAAACTATTTGGACACCTTTGATTGGAACCATCTCTGTAATTGGAGATGTTACAGGTAGTCTATAATGGCAGTAGTAAAAGTTACAACCCCAAGACCTGAGTTGCCACCAGTAATTAAAATTAAGAACAAAATATTTAAAACAAATAAGTGATATAATCTAATCATGACTTTACACGCCCACACAACCCTTAGTAACACAACTGCTACTCGATTAAGTCCAAACGGACTTCACTCTGGAATGGATATTACCATTCAAAATATACACGAATCTGCTTACGTATACGTTGGTGGAGAAGGAGTCACTGCATCTGATTATGGATATCGCATTGCTCCAGGTGCAGCATTTTCTATTGAACTACCTGGACAAGATGCACTCTATGCAATCTCAACTGTTCCCAGTTCAAAGGTTGCAATTCTACAAACAGGGCTTGAAGGATAATGGCACGGTTTACTACAACAGGTGGTAGCGGAGACGGAACACCAGGTGCCCCAGGTGCCGATGGTGCTAACGGAGCAGATGGTAAAGATTCATTTTTTCTTGGCACATGGAATAGCGTAACCGCATTTCTTGCAGCATATCAAGGTGGTCCAGTAGGTTTAGCAGATGGTGATTGGTGGGCTTTTGTAAAAGACAACACTAATCCAAATAAAATTTATGTAGTTCGTGAAGATCCTAATTCTGCAACTGGTTGGGTTATTGATGACAACGAGCATTTTGTTTTGCCAGCAGGTGCTGATGGTGCTGATGGTGCTGATGGAGCAGATGGTGCTGATGGAGCAGATGGTGCAGATGCACTTTGGAACTTTACTGGTCCATGGGTAAATGGAATTGATTATGGTCCTGGATCTTTAGTTGAATTTCAAGGATCTACCTACTATCATCCTTATGGACAATATTCATCATACTCTCCCCCAACAAATGGTTGGCTTTTAGTATCCGCTAAAGGAGCAGACGGTGCAGACGGTGCTCCAGGTGCAGACGGTGCTCCAGGTGCAGACGGTGCTCCAGGTGCAGACGGTGCTCCAGGTGCAGACGGTGCTCCAGGTAATGATGGTGCTGCTGGTTCGAGTTTTGGAATTTATTATTTAGGAAACTATAATGCATCAAGCGGATATTCACCAAACATAGCAGTAGTTAGAGGATCAGATGGACAACTATATCTTGCTAAAGCAAGTGGTGCATTAGGGGATCCAGTTGGTAACTCTGCAGAATGGGAAGTTTGGATTCCTAAAGGTGCAGATGGAAGTAATGGAACTAACGGTACATCTCTTGTATCTCGTGGTGCATGGACAGATTCAGAAAATTATGCAATAAACGACATTGTAACCTTTGAAGGTTCTGCATATGTTTGTATAGTTGGAGTTACTGCTGGAACAGATGTTGCACCTTATCCACAACACATAGGCGCATACTGGAACTTGCTTGTATCTGGCTCAACAGTAGATACTGGACAAATTACATTCCTAGGCGTATACATTATAGGTGCTGGCGGAGAATCTGGTGATGGTGCTGGCAATGGAACTCTTAAATTAATGCCAGACGCAGATCTTAATTCAGACCAATATTTAATCATTGATCCAACACAACCAAATCATATTCATATTCGTGCAGGAGGAGCCCAAGATGACTCTACTGCAGACTTATTCCTTGGGGCAGAAAGAACGGGAGTACAGGTAAGTGATAACTCTGGTAATGTAACTATTAGATCAAAAAATCCAGATTTAGTAAATACCTACGCAAACTCTAACAGCACAAGCAATACACAGTTTATTCATGCAACTGGTGCAGATATTGTTGTTGGTGATACTGTACAATTGTACACAGGCGGAGATCCATTTACAGTAACTTCGGTTAGCGAAAGTGAAGGTGCGATGACAGTTGTTGCTGCAGGTCTCACATTTATACCTGGAGAAGCATATAACTTTACTCGTGAACAAAATCCTAATACCTGGATATTTGACGAAGATGGAACTCTTTACGGACCAGTAATGGGTGGAGTTAAATCTTTAGGCCTATTAAATTCAGGTAATAACAATCTTGAATTATTTGCTAACGATGCAAACATAGTTTTACAAGCCCCTTCTGGATCAGTAGATATTAGCGCACCTGCAATTAACATTAACTCAAATTCAGTGCCATCATCATTAAACATTAATACTTATCTTGGTGCTATTGTTAGTAGCAATAGGACTTCAACCTATGCAGACGAAGACAAGGTTGTTGCAACCCTTGGAGATTTACCAACGGGAGCAACAGGAACATTTGAAACTCCAGATAGTAAATTAGTCACAGTTACTAATGGAATAATTACATCTATAGAGCCACTGACTTAATACCGTGAGATAATAGCCATATGGCTGCTTCTAAATCTATGGACTTTCCAGGTGCAAAAAAGTCTTCTTATGCTGCACAAGTAGAACAAAGTCAGGCATCCCCATATCAAGAAAATGCATTGTCTTTTCTTCCTGTACCTGGACCGCAGGGAGAGAGAGGCCCAGCAGGTAAAGATGGCCGAGATGGAGAAAGAGGAGAACAAGGTTTCACGGGAAACATTGGGCCACAAGGTGAAAGAGGACTAAAAGGAGCAGACGGCCTTAGTAGTTTATCTTCTTCAGGACAACAAGCAGGATGGGCCTCATACACTAACACAATTACCAAACCAACAAAACTTGGAATCTCAGAAGGAGATGATGGATGGGTAACTCTTATGTTAGACACAAAAGATAAGACCCAAAATGAGACATATCTTCCAAGTGGATGCACCAGTCTTTGGAATAGCCATCAGAGAGCCCTAAACTTTCACGGTATCAAACAAGGCTCCCAAATATTTGTAACATACAACTTTGAACTAACAACATATAGTTCTAACACAGAAGTTTGGCTAAGAACATATTTTGCAAGTAAGGATCAGGAGTTTGTACAATTAGTGGGATCCTTTAAGTACCAAGGAACATACAGCCTTTCAGTCACACAGAATATATTTATTGAAGACCAAGCAATGTGGGGCAATGGCGCAGTTCCTCAGATCAGAACAGACTTTGATTCATCCGTAATTCTCAATTCTGTCTACGTCAGCGTGGTATAATAAAGTTATGGCATTTCCAGGGGAATTAAATATAAATTATTACAAGGGTGACACCCATGAGTTTAAGGTATACCCTCAAACAACTACTGGATCACCATTTCTTTTAACTGACTATAGTAACTCTACATTTACAATTGCTGAATCCCGTGGCGCTGCAGGAGTAGCATTAGGTCAAATCAATGCAAGCGCAAGGATATATACCGATTACATATTATGTGCTATAACCCCAGAAAATGGAAAACTTATGGACCCAACAAAAACATATGTTTATGATATTCAGGTTTATGCCCAAGGTTCAGATACATATGATAAGGTATTTACTCTTTTAACTGGGTCTATTTCAGTAACAGATGATGTTACTCAAGATATTGGAACTCCCAATAGAGCGATCCCAACATATAGAATTATTTATAACAATACTAATGCAACAAGTGGTGTAGTGCCAGTAGATACAAATGGATATCTTCCAAATCAGAATATAGTTGTTGCTAACAATGGAACTCTTGCAAGGGTTGGATATACTTTTGCTGGATGGACAAAGTTTTCAGATGGTACTGGAACTGTATATACTTCAGGATCTACAATTCCTCTTGTTAACGCAGATATAAAACTTTATGCTAAATGGACAGCGGTATGACAGAAGTATTTGTATCAACTGACGATGTAAAAGTTATTGGTGGTACAGAGACAGTCAACGTCGAAGTTGATTTTGGTCCACAAGGAGATAGAGGAAATCTTTTTCTTGTAGGTTATGGACACCCAAATAGTGCAAATCTAACAGGCATACAAACACTTGATATATATATAAATATTGAACCAAATGATGAAGATTATCTTAATCTGTATCAATACGTAGATCAAAGTGGGACTAAAACTTGGACTGGTATTGGACCACTTACTACAGACAAATTTAGTTCTATAAGAAATGTAAACTTTGTTGATGGACAAGCATCTAGCAATATAGAGTTTAAAGTTTTAAACATAGTTCCTGCTGGACTTATAGGAGCGCTCACAGCATCAAGTTTTAATATTCAGTGTACCTTCCAAAACTCAGAAAATCCAGTTGCACACTCAATTATTATTAATCCAATTACAGTACAGGTTGCAACAGGGGATGTTATATTACCTGTAGGCATAAATGCTGCTGAATTTTCAGGAAGCGTATGGGCAGGACTTAGTGGAACACACGTAGTCCATTTCCTAATTACGGTGGTATAATCTAAGATGGTGATATATAATGGCTAAATATGTTGATGGTTCTGAGGGTTCTACTGGTATATACACAACCAGAGTTCCTGACTATACTGACGCAGCCGATATCCAAGAGGCTTTAAAACTTTATCATTACGGATCAAGCACTGTCCCAACTACAAACACCATTGGAGGCTTAAATGGTATTAATGCAAACTCAATAGCGGGACATCTTAAAAAATTATCAAATGATATTGATGCTCTACCAACAACAGCAGAGGTTGAAGACCTTATTGATGGTGCAACAGGAGATTTTGCAGATAAGGCTGGTATTGGAATTGATTGGAACTCTGTTGAAACTCAGTTTGATATTAGTCCAAGACTAACTCTTATATCACCAAAAGAAAAAACAACTATTTCTGCAACAGCACCAACTGGAGTAGTCAATATTGACGTTATGACTTCTTCTATTCATGATTATACAACTGCTGCCACTGCAAATTGGACAACAAATATTCGTGGGAATGCAGCGACAACTCTTAATTCAATAATGGAAATAGGAGAGCAAATATCTGTTGTGGTTGAATCTATTCAAAGTACTCTTGGATATTTTTCAGGAACATTTACTATTGATGGTTCAGCAGTTGAGGTCAAGTGGTTAGATGGTGTAATGCCTTCTCAAGCCTACTACCCAGCGGTTATTGGAAGCCCACCTCCTACAAATTATTTATATACTGGTGTTTATGTTTATACAATTAAGAAAATAGGTGCGGCAACATTTAAGGTTCTTGCATCACATAACAAGTTTTCTATTGGCCCATACATTACAAACGGGTAGGATAGAATATGAGTCCATTATTTCGTAACCCAAGCGGTATAGGAATCTTTTTTTCATCACTTATTACTCCAACCCCAACTCCAACACCCACACCCACTCCAACACCAACCCCAACACCAACTCCTACTCCAACACCGACCCCAACTCCGCCATTCTTTCCACCAGATTTCCCACCAACACCGACTCCAACACCTACACCTACACCTACACCTACACCAACACCGACTCCAACACCTACGCCAACACCAACACCAACACCAACACCAACACCTACGCCAACTCCAACACCAACTTTGACAACATACTATGCTTGTTGTACTAGTGGATCAAGCGTCAGTGGAGATTATGCAAATGCAGCAGCAGCAGCAGATCCAGTAAACGGACTAAACAAAAAATGTTCTGATGAAGAGCCAGGAAATGCAATAATGCCAGGTGGAGTATATACAGTGCCTCAAAATTGTGGGACAACGCCACCATTCTTCCCACCGTTCTTCCCATTCTTCCCGTTCTTCCCGTACTTCCCATCAACTCCAACACCAACACCTACACCAACGGAGACACCTACACCAACAGCAACACCAACGGCGACTCCAACCCCAACGGAGACTCCAACCCCAGGATCCTGTGGTGACGGAGGGCCAACCTGCGGAGGAGCATTTGGTAATTGCGTTCCTGGACCATGTGCAGAGTGATGCTATACTTGTATGATAAGGAGAAAATATGTACGCCTGTATAGTAAAAAATAACAGTAATACTTGGGATATATTTACTGTATTTCCAAGTATTCCAGATGCAAAAAAACAAAGAATTGATTCTGCATTAGAAAGTGGTCTTCCAATTGTTTCTAGAAATTTAACGGAATTTGGATCATCAGTCAGAAGTGGTGCTATCTGGGACGGAGCACAGTTTAATGGTGGAGACCCTACATCTTTAATAGAGGGATCGTCAAGAGGCCAATATTCCTATCTGTGCAACGATATGATTATCTTTACATTACTTACACAACTTAACACTGATATGGATATTCAGATGGCATCAATATTTGAAAGTGAAACAACAGTAATTAAGATTCCAGAAGGACAGACAGCATCTATTGGTGATATCTGGGATGGCGAAAACGTAATTAGTCTATAAAAACAAAAAAGGTAAATATGTCAAAGTGGGAAGAGTGGAAAAAGGCTCAAGGAGAAGCAAGACCTTGGCATGTTCTTGATCCAAGTACGTATGTAGAAAATGAAAACTTAGGAAAAGAAAGATTAGCAATATGTAACACATGTCCAGAACTTATAAAGTTGACTATGCAATGTAAAAAATGTGGATGCTTCATGAATTTAAAAACAAAGTTAGCACTTGCGTCATGCCCAATTGGTAAATGGGGTATAGAACAAACAGAAAAAACAGATGAAGACTCTAGTTCAAAAATATTTATAAATATTCCATGTTACAAAGATCCAGAGATATGGCTTACTGTTGAAAACTTTGTTAGTAACGCTAAATATCCAGAAAGAATATTTTTTGCTATAACTCTTCAATCTGACAAACCAGAAACAGATAAGATTAGGGCTGACAGTTATAAAAATGTTACAGCAGACATACTAGAGCCAGGGTCAATTGTTGGTTGTCAGCCAGCGAGAAAAAATTCTCACAAGTTTTATAGTAACGAAGAATACTATTTAAATATGGACTCACACATGAGATCTATAAAAAATTGGGATGTAGAAATAATTCGGGAGTACGAAAAAAATAAAAAAGAACACGGAGTATCAGTATTTACAGCATACGTACCGCCATATGATTTACTTGAAGATGGCACTGACTATATTGATCCAAACATAACTGGTAATCCAACATTCTATATGACTGAGTCAAATACAGAAAACTTTTATAGAAATCTTGTTCCTCAATTTACATCTCAGTACACTGGTTCTGCTAAGAACGTGTTTTCCCCATACGTATCTGGACACTTCTTTTTTACTGAAAAACAAGTTATCGAAAAAGTTCCATTTATGTCAGAAATAACATTTACAGAAGAAGAGCCACTTATGGCTTTAAGGTTTTTTACTGCTGGATTTAATTTAATAACTCCTAGTAAAGTTTTTGTTTACCATAGATATGGCAGAGGAGGAAGACCTCTGTTTTGGGAAGATTTTCCAGAAAAGTTTTTCCCAGAAGATCAAAAGTCTAGGAATTACTTTAGAGAACTTGTAACAACAAAAAGAATAGACCCGCTAACTGGTTTATTTGGAGAAAGAACTTTAGAAGAATATGAAAAATACTCTGGTATTAGTTTTTCATCTGGAACGTTACATGACGCATTAAAGTCTGGATTGCCTTCTGGCTCCTTTTAAAAAATGATTAATAAAAGCAAATCAAATAGTGTTGCTCTTGTTACACATTTTATAGATATAGGA
>Ga0255118_1000055_pt1 | contig 30141 bp, 38 predicted proteins | sample Law_Atlam_RepB_8_2_FD_188584 | JGI IMG/M metagenome (GOLD analysis project Ga0255118, IMG submission 188584) | Freshwater microbial communities from St. Lawrence River, New York, United States - Law_Atlam_RepB_8h | ecosystem: Environmental > Aquatic > Freshwater > River | place: USA: New York... | reverse complement strand
ACGTATTACTAAGAAAAGCTGACCTAGATCCAGTATCTGATCAACAAGTACCATCATCACTAACAGTGATGCATCATGAGATTATGTTTGAAACACTGCAAGAAGCAGTGTGGCCTATGATTGAAAGTGCATTAGGGGAGCCCTTGATGCCGACATATTCCTATTCAAGACTATATCACAATGGTGACACATTAGAAAAACATACTGATCGTCCTGCTTGTGAGGTAAGTGCTACCATTCAGCTTGGAAGATCACATCATTATTCATGGCCAATATATATGGGTGGGAAGCGATATGATATGGCGGAAGGTGATGCTGTCATCTACAAGGGATGTGATATAGAGCACTGGCGTGATGTTTGTAATGGTCCAGAAGGATACTACTCTGGTCAAGTTTTTGTTCACTTTGTAAAGAAGAATGGACAGCATGCATCACAGGTTGGTGATCCAGTAAGCGAGAGACCATATAGCTACAAATATAATCGAACTAAATTAATGGAAGAAAAGTGAGGACTTGATGTTGTATCCAATGTATGCAAGAAACCAATATGGACGAGATGACATGGCATATTGGGATGGGTTTTTATCTAATGAAGATATAAACACTTTATTAGCACTTCCAGAGTGGCACAGTAAACACGAGGCGACTATTGGAAGTGATTCCGAAGAGGCTCAAGTAAGTAGTAAAGTTAGAGTTTCCGATGTTTCTTGGGTTGGTGTTAAACCTGAAATACATTATATATGGGATAAAATTTCAGCAACAGTTACAGAGGTCAATAGAAGATTCTTTAATTTTGATCTATCCGGTTTTCATGAACCAATGCAGCTTAGTTATTATTCTGGTGATCAGAAAGGTCATTACGACTGGCACACAGATGCATCACCATTTGATATGAAGGTACCAAGAAAATTATCAATGGCTCTTTTACTATCTGATCCAAGTGAGTTTGAGGGTGGTGAATTCCAGGTCAAAATTGGAAGCGATGAAGTAAAGACATTAGATTTGGTAAAAGGAAGAGCCTGGTTTTTTCCTTCATATGTACTTCATAGAGTGGCTCCTGTTACAAAAGGAATAAGAAGATCAGCTGTACTTTGGGTAGGTGGACCACCTTTTAAATAAAATGAAATACGCAAAGAAACTAAACATACATCTTGACTCATCTGCGGGGTTTGATAATAGAACAAGACTAATAGAGAAGCATGCAAAAAGGTCATACGGGTATGCTCTTGTGAGATATTATCTACCTAAAAAAGATGTAAATTTAATCCTATCACCATTTCCTCAAAAAATAAGAGAGAACTGTCTAGGTGTTACTAAATCTGTAATATCTGATTTATCAGCTCATGTTCATACTATAGAGCAGTGTGTTATTAACTTTTATTATAAAACTAATGGTAAGGAGACAGTATTCTATGAGGGGGAGCAAGAAAGAATACCTTCGGAATTCAACGATGATAATGGATACTATCAGGTGAATGAATCCAAGTTGACTCCAGTAGAGAGCTTTGTTGCTGGTGATAATGATATCTGGCTTTTAAATTCAAGGCAACCGCACGCCGTACTTGAAGACCCGGCCCGTACTAGAGAGAGATACCTTATTCAGATGTATTTGAGTATCCCCTTCCAAGAAGCGGCAGATTGTTTTCTATAAAATAACTGCAACATAAATACTTCAATAATAAAGGAGTATAGTAATGGCCCGTCCAGTCTCAAGATCAGAATTCAAAGAATATTGCCTGCGTAAGCTGGGTAAACCTGTTATTGAAATTAACGTAGATGATGATCAAGTAGAAGATCGTATTGACGAAGCATTGAGCTACTATTGGGATTACCATTTTGATGGTACAGAAAAAATATACTATAAGCACGTAATCACAGCAAGTAATGTATCAGACAAGTATATAATACTCCCAGAAAACATAATTGGGGCTGTGCGTATTTTCAACATTGGTGACCCCATGGTTACTAATAACCTGTTTGATATTAGATATCAAATTGCGTTAAATGATCTGTATTCCCTCACTTCCGTTTCAATGATCCCATACTACATGATGTTCCAGCACGTTCAGCTGATGGAACAGTTATTGGTGGGTATGCAGCCAATCAGATACAACCGTCATACAAATAGGCTGAGTGTTGACATGGATTGGAATAAAGTCAACGTTGGTAATTATTTAATTGTTGAGGCTTACCAAGTTCTTGATCCAGACGTTTATACAGATGCATGGGGTGATAGATGGTTAGGTATGTATACTACTGCACTAATTAAAAGACAGTGGGGTAGCAATCTTTCAAAATTTAGTGGGCTTCAACTTCCAGGTGGAGTTTCTTTTAATGGAGATAAGATCTATAATGACGCAAATGCTGAGATAGAAGCACTTGAGAAGGAAATGATGTCATCTTACTCGCTCCCAGTAACGGATATGATCGGCTAGCATGGCTACAAACTTCTATTTCAACAATTTTGCTGCTAGTGGGGAGCAACAGCTCATTGAGAGTCTAGTTGTAGAGTCTATTAAAATCTACGGCCATGATAGTTATTACCTACCAAGAACAAGTGTTAACATTGATGAAATACTTGGTGAGGATAGCTATGCTCAATTCAATTCTTTCCATCTTACCGATCTGTATATCAAGAATGTAGAAGGGTTCCAAGGACAGGGAGACTTTCTTTCTAAGTTTAATCTTGAGATACGAGATCAGGTTACCCTTACAATGGCTAGAAAAACCTTTGGGGAAGATGTTGGTGCTTTTTCCGGTCGTGATCGACCATTAGAGGGTGATATAATATTCTTACCACTTAATAATAAATTCTTTGAGATCAAGTTTGTTGAACATGAAGCTATATTCTATCAATTAGGATCTTTACAGACATATGATTTAGTTTGCGAGTTATTTGAATTCAGTAACGAGCAGTTCAATACCGGACTTGACTTTATTGATAACATATACACTAGCCTGTCAACAGACTTGTCTGATTACAATATCCTAACTGAAGATGGTAAGTTCATGCTCACTGAAGATGGATTCGAAATGATTTTAGATGACTTCTATCTTGAAGAAATTGATCCTGTGTCCGATAATGTTGAATTCCAGTCAGAGGGTGATGCTATACTTGACTTCACTGAAATTGATCCGTTTAGTGAGGGCGTATACTAATGTTTAATCAAACCTTTTTTCACGATACTATAAGAAAATATGTCATTTTATTTGGAACAGTATTCAATGACATATATGTTCAGAAGACTAGTAATGGAGAGATTATCAGGAACTATAAGGTACCTATATCTTATGGTCCAAAGGAAAAGTTCCTAGTTAGAATACAGCAGGATCCTAATCTAAACAAACCTTTTGCTATTCAGCTGCCAAGAATGGCGTTTGAGATGACACGAATGAGTTACGCGGCAGAAAGAAAGCTACCAACACTCAATAAGATATCTGTGGTAGATCCTACAGATCCTAATAAGCTATTATATCAGTATGTACCCACACCATATGACTTCAATTTTACCTTAAATATCATGGTAAAGAGAGCTGATGATGGTACAAGAATATTAGAACAAATATTACCTTATTTTACACCGGACTGGACTCCAACCCTGAATCTGGATAGTTCAATGAAGCACAAATATGATATACCAATCATATTAAATAATGTCAGTATGGTTGATACATATGAAGGTAATTTTATAGAGAGACGAGCTCTCACGTGGACTCTTGATTTCACGTTGAAAGGATACGTGTTTGGACCTACTCTATCTTCTAGTCAGATCAAACGGTCAATCATTAACATCTATAATGTTGGTACTGATGAAGCAATGAGCTCCGCGGTTGCCAATACACCTATATACGATACAATAACAACAATCCCTGTTGTAACTGGAAAAACATTGAATGAGATTGAAGCAGATGATGATTATACCTTCTCCCAGACAATCACCCAGCTTTATGAATGAGGATCCAATCAGTGATGCTCTGAATATGACTCCTATTCAGGAGTTACTTCCTGCCGAGAAAAAGAAACCACCAGTTAAAGATATTACTGACTTTGAGTACGCAAGAGGTAATATGCTTAACATCCTTGAAAAAGGAAATGAAGCATTGGATGGTATTTTAGATGTTGCTCAACAATCTCAGCACCCAAGAGCGTTTGAAGTTGTTGCAGGATTAATCAAGACTCTTTCGGATACTAATAAAGATCTATTAGAGTTGCAGAAACGTCAGAAAGATATCAATAAGCAGGATGATATCGAGTCTGGTCCTAAAACCATTAACAATAATCTTTTTGTTGGATCCACAACAGAATTACAGAAACTAATAAAGCAGCAGCATGAACAAAACTGAGATATATCTTGGTAATAAGAACTTAAAAAGGTCTGATGTAGTTGTTGAGTTCACTAAGGACCAGGTCCAAGAGTTCATCAAGTGCAGTAGAGACCCGGTGTATTTTATCGAGAACTATGTTAAGATTATCAATGTTGACAAGGGTCTAATTCAATTCCAACCCTATGAATATCAAAAAGATATTGTCAGGTTGTATGAGAAAGAACGCTTCGTTATCTGTAAGATGCCTCGTCAGGTTGGTAAGACAACCATTGTAGTTGGTATTATTTTACACTCCATATTATTTAACGAGAACTATCGTGTAGCTATTCTAGCAAATAAAGAAAAGCAAGCTCATGAGATTCTTGGTAGAATCCAGCTGGCTTATGAACACTTACCAAAGTGGTTACAGCAAGGTGTGATGGAGTGGAATAAAGGAACTATTGAATTAGAAAACGGTTCAAAGGTTGAGTCTAGCTCGACAGCATCTAATGCTATTCGTGGTACGTCTCAGAACCTAGTATACCTTGACGAGTTTGCTTTCGTACCCAATTCAATTCAAGAGAGCTTCTTCTCTTCTGTTTATCCTACTATTTCGTCTGGTTCAACTACAAAGGTGCTAATAACATCTACACCAAATGGATTGAACTTATTCTATAAGCTATGGGTAGATAGTGAGAATGAGCGTAATTCGTATAAGAGAATTGATGTACACTGGTCGGATGTTCCAGGTAGGGATGAGGCTTGGAAAGAAGAGACTATTCGTAACACGTCTAAGGAGCAGTTTAGACAAGAGTTTGAATGTGAGTTCTTGGGATCGTCTAATACTCTGATCTCCCCAGACGCATTAAGGAGATTAGTATTCATACCCCCTATATCACAGAATGAATACTTTAAGTTGTATTATGAACCCCGACAAACGGGATTATACATGATAATAGTTGATGTGTCAAGAGGTTTAGGAGGTGACTTCTCAGCCTTTATAGTGTATGATATATCAGAAGCGCCGTATCAAGTAGTGGCTACTTACAGGAATAATAATATATCACCACTATTATATCCTGAAGTAATTTATAACATTGCAACAAAATACTTTAACGCTCATGTATTGATAGAGACCAATGATATTGGTCAACAGGTTGCAGATATACTTCATGAAGATTTAGAGTATGAAAACATCATTTACACAGCAAAGGATCCAAAAGGATCAGTTGGTGTTTCACAAGGATTTGGTGGCACTGCTGTTAAAGGTGTAAGAACAACAAAGTCTACGAAGAAGGTTGGTTGTCAAAACTTCAAGGCTCTAGTAGAAAATGATAAGATTCTTCTGAATGATATAGATCTCATTTCAGAACTTTATAGATTTGTAAGTAATGGTCAGTCCTATGAAGCAGAGGACGGTAATGATGACCTTGCGATGTGTGGAGTTTTATTTGGTTGGATTATGACTCAGACCTTTATCAAGGAACTTACAAATTCTGATATTAGAAAAAGACTTGTGGAAGAAAGACAGAAGTACCTAGATGAAGAAATCACACCGTTTGGAATAATTTACGATGGCCAAGCGGTGGAAGAACAAGCTGTAATAACCGTCGATGACTTCACGAAATTCATGACAACCTAGTGGAGATTAGTAATATTATAAATAAAAAGAAACTCTAGTCTTTAGGAGAATAAAATGGCATTTCAAGTTAGTCCTGGCGTAAATGTATCAGAAATCGACTTAACAACAGTCGTCCCAGCCGTATCAACATCCGTTGGTGCTGTTGCTGGTGTTTTCAGATGGGGTCCTGTTGGTCAAAGAATGTTAATTGGTTCTGAAATTGAACTAGTCAATACTTTTGGTAAACCAACCAATCATAACCCTGAAACCTTTTTCACAGCTGCAAACTTCTTAGCGTACGGTAATTCACTGTATGTTGTTAGAGCAGCTAACACAACAAGTGTTGCCAATGGCGTAATTTCCGCTATTGCAAATACCGGTTCTGTAGTTAACGCTCAGGTATTTGTAGTTAAGAGTGAGGATACATATGAACAAGTCAACACAGCAGTTGACACAGACGTTCTTTATATTGCTAAGTATCCTGGTGAGTTAGGTAACTCTTTAAAGATATCCGTATGCGATAGTGCAAATGCATATAACTTATCTATCAATATTGAAGGTGGCGACGCCAACCTTTCAAGCGGAATAATTTCAGCTTCTGTTGGCTCTAACACACTAGTAGTGTCTGTATCTAATACCAGTGCTGGTGACGGTACACTATTAGAACAAGCTAATACACGTCTTAATGCAATCCTTGCTCAACTACAAGTAGATGATATTATCGAGGTAGGTAATAATTCAATTGGTAAGCAATTCATGAGAATTACTGGTGTACCTACAGCAATGGGTACAAATTCTTCATTTGCCAATGCTAGCCACAGATACTTCTCGATCAGCTGTGACAACACCTACAAGTTAGCTGCTAATGTCACTTCAGCCTCTATCAGTAGATATTGGGAATACTTCAATGCAGTTGATGTTGCTCCAGGTATATCTCCTTATCAGTCGTCCCAAGGCAATACAACAGCCGTGGATGAGATGCATATTGTTGTTGCAGATGAAGATGGTAAGTTTACTGGCGTTCCAGGAACAATCCTAGAAGTCTACAAAGCGTTATCAAGAGCTACTGATGCAAAGACGCCAGACGGTGAAACTAACTACTATAAGACCGTTATCAATCAGAATAGTAGATATGTTTGGTGGGCTAATGATCGTTCAGGCTCTGTATCTAATACAGCATTGAACATTGCTTCTATCAATACAATCCCTTTGTACCTTTCTTTCAATCAAGGTCAAGATGGTGATAGTGAAGTCGATACTCCAATCAATACAACATTGGCTGCATATGATTTATTTGCTTCTTCTGAAGATGTAGATATCTCCTTATTATTGACCGGTAAGTCAAAAGGTGGTACTAACGGTGAGCAGATAGCAAACTATCTAGTAGACAACATCGCTGAAGTTCGTAAAGACTGTATCGTTCTCTGCTCTCCTGATAAGGCTGACGTGGTAAATAATACTGGTCTTGATGAAGCTCAAGATGTAGTTGATTTCAGAAATTCACTAAGATCTTCTTCATATCTCGTAATTGATTCTGGATACAAATATCAATACGACAAGTATAACGATATATTCCGTTGGGTACCATTGAATGGTGATATTGGTGGTCTATGTGTAAGCACAGACTCGTCAAGAGATCCATGGTATTCTCCAGCTGGTTTCAATCGTGGTCAGATTAAGAATTTAGTTAAGCTGGCATATAATCCTGATAAAGCTGATAGAGATCTATTGTACAAGAACGGTGTAAACCCAGTAGTTTCATTCCCAGGTCAAGGAACAATCCTGTTTGGTGATAAAACTGCTCTGGCTAAACCTAGTGCCTTCGATCGTATCAATGTTCGTAGATTGTTTATTGTATTAGAAAAGGCAATTGCAACAGCTGCCAAGTTCTCTCTGTTTGAATTTAACGACGAGTTTACAAGAGCTCAGTTTGTAGCATTAGTAGAGCCTTTCCTAAGAGATGTTCAAGGTCGCCGCGGTATTTACGATTATAGAGTAGTTTGCGATGATACAAATAACACTGGCGAAGTAATTGACAGGAATGAATTTGTAGGAGATATATACGTAAAGCCAGCCAAATCCATCAACTTTATCCAGCTCAACTTTGTTGCTGTTAGAACAGGTGTAGCGTTTGATGAAGTAGTTGGTAAGTTTTAATTAAGGAGAATTATAAATGGCTTTCAATATTAATGCTTTCAAGTCGCTAGTTAGTACTACCGACTTTGCAAGACCATCGCTATTCCAGGTGTTCTTATCTTCACCACCTGGTATCGCTCCAATCCTACCATTCGGCGCTTTCCTAGTTCAATCTGCTAGCTTACCATCCTCACAAGTTGGTACTATTACTATTCCTTACGGCGGTAGAAATATTAAGATTGCAGGTGAAAGATCGTATGGCGATTGGTCAACGACTGTAATGAATGACGAAGGTTTCATCATCAGAAATGCTGTTGAAAACTGGATCGACATTATCAACCAGAGAACGACTAACTTTAGAGCGTTTCCTGGTGAGTATAAAGTAGATTTGACAGTAACGCAATATTCTAAAAAAGGACCACCACTCAAGATCGTCAAGCTAGTTGGATGTTTCCCAACAGTTGTTAGTGAGATCGGTTTGGATTGGGGTTCAGCAGACCAGATTGAGACTTATACTATTGGTTGGTCTTACGACTACTGGGAATGATAAGGGAGGGGCAGTAGCCCCTCTTCTAACAAGAGGATAATATGGCCAGTTTGTTTGGATTTGAGTTTAAAAAAGCTGTACCTGAAGAACCACTAGCATCGTTTGCTCCTGAGCAACCAGATGATGGTGCAGTAGTTGTTGCTGCCGGTGGTGCTTATGGTACTTACGTAGATTTAGAGGGCACTGCCAGAACCGAAGCAGAGCTAGTTACCCGTTATAGGGATATGGCTATCACAGCCGATATAGATCGTGCTGTTGAAGAGATCGTCAATGAAGCAATCATTCATGAAGTAGATGAAAAGGTTGTTGAGTTGAATCTTGAAGGGCTAGAGTATTCTGATACTGTAAAGCAGACTATCATTACAGAATTCAATAACATAAAGAGCTTACTAGATTTTGAAAGTAAGGCTTATGAGATTTTTAGAAGATGGTATATTGATGGTAGATTGTACTACCATGTAATCATCGATGATAAGAATCCATCGATGGGTATAAAAGAATTGAGACAGATTGATCCGAGAAAGATCAGAAAAGTCAGAGAGAGTAAAAAGAGAAAGCACGAAAAAACAAATGCTGTGATTGCTCAAACTACCAAAGAATATTTTATATACAATGAGAAGGGCTATAATGCTCAAGGTATTGGTAGCGGTGCAACATCTTACTCTGCAACAGGTTTAAAAATTGCTAAGGATGCAATTGTCCATTGTACATCAGGACTAATGGATACGAATGGGGCCATGGTCCTTTCCTACCTGCATAAGGCAATTAAACCACTTAATCAATTAAGAGTGCTTGAGGATGCTACTGTCATTTACAGAATCTCACGCGCTCCTGAAAGAAGAATATTTTATATTGACGTAGGTAATCTACCGAAGATGAAAGCCGAGCAGTATCTTCGAGATATGATGGTCCGTCATAAGAATCGGCTTGTTTATGACGCATCGACCGGTGAAGTGAGAGACGACAGAAAATTCATGACGATGTTAGAGGACTATTGGCTTCCTCGTCGTGAAGGTGGTAAGGGTACAGAGATTACAACACTACCTGGTGGTGAGAATCTTGGTAAGATGGAAGATGTAGAATACTTCCAAAGAAAGCTATATCAATCTCTCAACGTCCCTGTAACTCGTTTGCAATCAGAACAAACATATTCTATTGGTAGAGCAACGGAAATAACTAGAGATGAAGTAAAGTTCTCTAAGTTTGTCAATAGAATGAGAACAAAGTTTTCTCAGCTTTTCTTGAAATGCTTAGAGAAGCAGTTGGTATTAAAAGGTGTAGTGACAGTTGATGATTGGAAGACAATTTCTCAAAACATCAAGTTTGATTATTCTAAAGATAATTATTATGAGGAATTGAAAGAGACTGATGTGATGAATGCTAGAATTGGTTTAGCAAATCAGCTCGCTCCTTTCATTGGTAAATACTACTCCAATGACTGGGTAAGAATGAATATCTTTAAACAAAGTGACGAGGATAAGTTAAAGATGGATGCTGATATAGCAGTAGAGTTACAGAATCCAATTTACCATCCACCTCCTCCACCAATGCCACCGCAATAATAAATAGGAGTAACAATGGAAGTCGATACACAACAACATGAAGTGAGTGATCTTGTACGTTACGCTTATGCTGGTCAACCAGCGAAGGTACAAGATGTATTTAATGAATTAATGATGGGTAGAGTGTTTGATTCTATTCAACAGAAAAAAGTAGAAGTTGCTCAACAATTCTTTAATCCTCAACAGGAACCAGAATTCTATAGCGACGAAGATTACACCGAAGAGGATACAGAAGATGGCCAAAACTCTTAAAACTATGCTTGACACTTTCGCTCCTAGATCGAAAGATGAAAAGCGTTTTAAAGACAAACATATCACCGCAAAGTCTAAGTTAGATGACAAGGCTACCCAGGATGATAAGTTGTTCAATGCTACAAATATCAAGACAGTGGATCGTTCACCTGAGCATGGATACAATCCAGGAGATGACGAAGCTGTATACGAGGCTGTTCACGCAATGGCTCTTCATGTTAAGCCTGTTAAAGTAGATGGTAAAACCAAATACAAAGTTCACATGGTAGGTAAACATCTCGAAGACGGTATCAAAGTAGGTGAACATCTATCTGATAACGATCTGGATGATGCTGAAGAGATGGGCGCAAAGATCAAACACCTCAACGAAAAGAAGTTGACTCCAGCAGAGATGAAAGCTCGTGAGCGTATTGCTAAGGGTATTGAGAAATCAAATCCTGATATGCCAATGGCTAAGAAGATGGCAATTGCAACAGCAAGTGCTAAGAAGGTTGCTGAAGAAGTTGAAGAGTTAGATGAGATATCAGCTGGTACAGCTCGTAGCTATTTGGATAAAGTTAAAGCTAAGCATGGTGGTTCTTTTAAAGATCTACCAAAGAAAAGAAAGACTGGTGTTGTGATGGCTCACGACATTATGTTCAATGATGCTGACAAGCGTGATAGAAAATACAGCAAAGATAATATGAAAGAGGGTATTGAATTAGATGAGGCTGAAAACGCTCACTTAGTATTCCAAAGGAATCATGAAGATGCTGCCAAATCTATCAAAGGTATCACAAAGGCTTTATCTAGCCACTATGATATGATTACTGACAAGAAGAACATGAATAAAGGTGAAGCAGGTTGGCATCATGTAGAGCGTATTAAAGATATCAATAGACGTTTATCTGATCTACACGACGATGTTCTACGTGCTAACGATTACAGTAAGCCAATGAAGCTTGGTGAGTCAATTGATTTAGATGAAGATACAGAGATTTCTGATCTTCTTGCTATCATATACGATAACCTATCAGAAGAAAATAAAGAAATATTCGAAGACATCTTGGAAAATGATCCAGAGCAGTTAGAGAACTTCTTAGAACAGTTGGAGCTCCATTATGGCGAGTAGAACACTTTCAAATCAAAAAGGTGGAAAGATGGTAGTTCTTTTCACATCAAACACAACGATGACTGTAGCATCAGCTAATGTAGATGCAACTGAAACAGTTACCGGTATGCATGTTAATCAAATATGGTATGGAACAGATACAGGCTACACAAAGGTAGCTCGTGGATCCAATACTATTCTGATTACAAGCTCAACTGGTTATATGGATTTTGCTGGCAGTGGAGCAGCTATCCAGATTGACCCTGCTGCTGATATTGCTGTTACTTCGACATCTGCAAATGCAACTGTAATCATCGATTTCCAAAAAGTATCAACATTTACTAGCCAGTATTAAGAGGAACACAAATGAAACTCATCTGTGAAGTTAATGAGAGTATAAAATTCCTTGTAGAAGAAAAAGAAGGTAAGAAAAGCTTTTTCATCGAAGGTATCTTTATGCAAGCTGACATTCCAAACCGCAATGGTAGAATGTATAGAAGCAATATCCTCGAAAAGGAAGTAGAGAGATACAACAGAGAATACATCAAAGAGAATAGAGCGTTTGGTGAATTAGGTCACCCACAGGGTCCTAGCATCAACCTAGATAGAGTTTCTCACATGATCAAATCACTTGTAAAAGAGGGTTCTAACTTTGTTGGTAAAGCAAAGATCATGGATACTCCTTACGGTAACATTGTTAAGAATCTTATGAGCGAAGGTGCTAACCTTGGAGTATCTTCAAGAGGCATGGGTTCACTGAGAGCTAATAACGAAGGTATTAATGAAGTACAGGATGATTTCCATTTAGCAACTGCAGCTGACATTGTAGCTGATCCATCAGCACCAGATGCATTTGTACGAGGTATCATGGAAGGTGTTGAGTGGGTTTGGGATAACGGTATTCTTAAAGCTCAGAAGCTGGAAGAGATGAAGAAAACTATTCAAAAAACCTCAAGTAAGAACCTCGAAGAACAGAAAATTCTTGTATTCCAGGAATTTATCCGCTCACTGTAAATTTTTAAAATATAAATAATAAAGATACTTTTAAGGAGTAAAGAAAATGGCAAGAAAACAATTAGATGAATTATCAGTGGGTGGTGGACAGACTGGTGTATCAATGGTACCAAGTGCTTCCAACAAGAAAGCCACACTACCTAATTCAAAACAACAGGGTGATATGAACCCACAAACTATCGATGCTGATCAGAATGGCCAGCAAGATACAAATCCAGAAAATAACACAGCTCCAACAGGAGATATGTCAGCTAAGAATAAGGCATCGGTAGCAATGAAAGAACACATCGACGCAATGTTTAACGGAGAAGATCTCTCCGAAGACTTCAGAGAAAAAGCAACTACAATTTTTGAAGCAGCTATCCATGCTCGCGTTCAAGACGAAGTAGCTGCTATTGAAGAAGCATATGCAGAAAGATTAGAAGAGTCTGTTCAAGAAATCGCAGAAGAGTTATCTTCAAAATTAGATGACTATCTGAACTACTGTGTAGAGCAGTGGATGAAAGAGAACGAAGTTGCTATCGAAGCTTCTTTACGCTCAGAAATCACAGAAGATTTCATGGATGGTTTAAAGAATCTTTTTGCTGAAAACTATATCGAGATCCCAGAAGACAAGTTAGATGTATTGTCTGCTCTTACTAATAAGGTAGAAGAGTTGGAAGATAAGTTAAATGCTCAAATCACTGAGAACATCGAACTGGCTAAATCAATCGATGGTTTTGCTCAACACGAGATTTTCAATCAAGTAGCTGAAGGCTTAGCTTTGACCCAAGTTGAAAGACTTCGTCAGTTAGCTGAAGGTATTGACTTTGACAGTGCAGATACATATCATCAAAAGTTGTTACTGGTTAAAGAAAACTATTTCCCAGCAGTACAACCAGCAAACCAGTACTCAGAAGAAGACAGCGCAATTGGTAACAATGACCTGAGCGAAGAAACCCAAGTTTCTTTCCAAGACGGTAATATCAAGCGTTATTTTTCTTCTATCGCAAGAACAAACAAAGCATAAATAATAAAGTTCTATTAACCCTCGTAAGGAGAAGTAAAAATGATGTTAGCTGAAGAATTACAAAACAAATGGGATCCGATTCTGGCTCATCCAGATTTGGCACCTATTAAAGACCAGCATCGTAGAAGCGTAACAGCTGTTGTTCTCGAGAACACAGAAAGAGCACTTCGCGAAGCTAATCAATATGTTCCACAAACTTTAACAGAAGCTGCACCTGCTAACCAGACCGGCGCTGATATCGATACTTTCGATCCAGTTTTGATCTCTTTAGTTCGTCGTGCAATGCCTAATCTTATCGCTTATGACATCTGCGGCGTTCAGCCAATGACTGGTCCTACCGGTTTGATCTTCGCAATGCGCTCCAAGTACAGCAACAGCTCCAACAGTGGTGTTGAGAACTTCTACAATGAAGTTAACACATCATTCTCTTCTGTAGTTACCGGTGCTAATACATTGGGTCAGAAGCATGTTGGTGGTGTTCCTGGTAACACAACAACTGGTACTGCTAACGTTGCAGAAGCTGGTATCTATAACTTCGGTTCTGGTATGTCTACTGCTCAAGCAGAAGGTTTAGGAACTGCAAGTAACGTAGCATTTGCTGAAATGGCTTTCTCAATCGAGAAAGTAACTGTAACAGCTAAGTCCCGTGCTTTAAAGGCTGAGTACTCAATGGAACTCGCACAAGACTTGAAAGCAATCCACGGTCTTGACGCTGAAACAGAATTGTCAAACATTTTATCGGCTGAGATCCTTGCTGAGATCAACCGTGAAGTTGTTCGTACAATCAACGTTACAGCTACCAGAGGTGCTTCAGAAAACACAACAACAGTTGGTCGTTTCGACTTAGATACTGACTCAAACGGCCGTTGGTCTGTTGAGAAGTTCAAGGGCTTAATGTTCCAAGTTGAGCGTGAAGCTAACCAAATCGCCAAGGCTACTCGTCGTGGTAAAGGTAACATGATCATCTGTTCTTCTGACGTTGCTTCTGCACTTCAGATGGCTGGTGTTCTTGATTACGCTCCTGCTTTAAATAGCAACAACTTGAATGTTGATGACACTGGCAATACTTTTGCTGGCGTATTGAACGGTCGTATCCGTGTTTATATCGATCCATATGCAACAGGTAACTACTTGGTAGTTGGCTATAAGGGTGCTTCTGCATTCGACGCTGGCTTGTTCTACTGCCCATATGTTCCTTTACAGATGGTTCGTGCTGTTGATCCTGACAGCTTCCAACCAAAGATTGGCTTCAAGACCCGTTACGGAATGGTTGCAAACCCATTCGCAGAAGGTTCTACAGCTGGTTCAGGCGCTCTCACAAAAGATAGCAACGTTTACTATCGCAGAGTCCTGATCGACAATCTAATGTAATTTGAATATAAAAATTACAATATAACATAGCAGTAATTTTGAGAGGACCTTCGGGTCCTCTCTTTTTGTTTGGATAAATAGTAAAAAAGGATATACTATGAGCGCCCTTCAAAACACCCCAACAAATAGAAACTTTCTATCCCCCAATAACTTTAGGTTAGTTCTGCAAAGAGCTCCTATGCTTAACTACTTCCTTCAAACAGCCTCTATACCAGGCCTTACGTTTGTTGGCTCCGTTGACTATCAAACACCATTCGTAAAGATCCCACTTCCGGGAGACCATTTAAACTATTCTCCTCTCAGTGTATCTTTTATGGTGGATGAAGATCTAACTAACTACATGGAAATATGGAACTGGATATACAGTATTGCTGGTCCTGCTACACTGACCCCTGGTGAGCATGGTAAGACCTACTCTATAGATAATAGTCTAAAGTCAGATCCAACAGCTGCAATCCGCTCTGATGTTAAGTTAATGGTTATGACAAGTTCAAAGAATCCTAACATAGAAGTAACTTTTAGAGATGCGTTTCCTATATCGCTAGGTGAGTTGAACTTTGTTACAACAGCCAGTGACGTTGCATATCTCGAATCATCAGTAACTTTTGAGTATGTAAACTACACTATAAACAGAGTATAGTTGACTTATAGCTTTCATTGCTGTACAATACAGTTCATTATCGGAGGACTGTATGAAAACAGATGATCTAATAGTTGAATGGGAAAAGGATAGTGAGATTGATAAGACCGAGCTTGGCAAAGAGTCTCTCCGTATTCCTCAGCTACACTCTAAGTATTTAAAAGAATTCTACATGGCCAAGGCTTTGCATACGAAGCTGAATGGTGATTTCAAGAAGCTATATAAACTCAAGCATCAATATTATCAGGGTATTCTACCTGAAGAATATCTTAAAGAATACAAGTGGGATCCGCAACCACTAAAGATACTCAAATCAGATATTCCAATGTACTTGGAATCTGATGAAGACCTGCAAACAATACAACAAAGAATTACACTTACAGAAGATAAGATCGAAATTATCGAAAACATTATCCGTACTCTCAACAATCGTGGCTATCTAATTAAGAACGCTGTAGAGTGGGAAAAGTTTAAAATGGGCTTATGATACAAATAGAACGATACAATGAGACCTATGTTAAGGTACACTGTGAAGATAGTATTGCTCAGGAACTGAGTAACTATTTTACATTTGAAGTACCCGGTGCTCGTTTTATTCCTTCTGTTAAAAATAAAAGATGGGACGGTAAGATTCGATTATTCAACTCTGGCACTCATCACATATATGCTGGCCTGATAGAATATATCAAAGATTTTGCAAATCAAAACAACTACCCCGTTGAGTTATTATCGGATTTCGAGGATGATACAGGTGAGATAGATCTTGATGATTTCTTTAAGAATATCAAGCTCACGAAAGAACCAAGGGACTATCAGTTATCAACGTTCCTCTATGCAATAAGAAAAAGAAGAGCGTTGCTACTATCTCCTACAGCATCTGGTAAGTCGTTAATGATTTACTTGATCTGTAGATACTATGGATTAAAGACTCTACTGATTGTACCAACTACTACTTTAGTACATCAAATGTACGGCGACTTCGAAGAGTATGGGTTTGATTCTGAATCACACTGTCATCAGATATTCTCTGGTCAGGAGAAAGACACTGATAAGCAAATATACATATCAACATGGCAATCAATATACACTCAACCTCGTAAATGGTTTCAACAGTTTGATGTTGTGATTGGGGATGAGGCTCATTTATTTAAAGCTAAGTCCCTTACAACAATTATGCAGAACCTAATGGACTGCAAGTATAGGTTTGGCTTTACAGGTACGCTAGATGGCTCTCAAACACATAAGCTAGTACTTGAAGGATTATTTGGTACTGTAAAGAAAGTAATCACCACAGCAGAATTGATTGAGCAGAAGTACCTATCTGAGTTTAAGATCAAAGCTGTGATGCTCAAGTACGATGATTACTACAGGAACTTGAACAAAGCTGCACCGTATAGGAATGAGATTGAGTTCTTAATTAATCATACTCCTAGAAATAAGTTTATACGCAATCTAGCCCTGACTCTTAAAGGCAATACATTAATTTTATATCAATATGTTGACAAACATGGAAAAGCAATATACGATCTTATTAAGGATAAGGCAGGTGATAGAAAAGTCTACTTCGTTTCTGGTACGATGTCTGGTGAGGATAGAGATGCTATTAGAAGAGCTGTGGAATTGGAAACTGATTCGATTATTGTTGCTTCTTACGGTACTTTTTCTACTGGTGTCAACATTACGAACCTGCACAATATCATTTTCGCTTCACCTTCAAAGTCACGAATTAGAAATCTCCAATCCATCGGACGTGGACTACGAAAGGGAAGTAGAAAGGATAAAGCCGTCCTTATCGACATAGCTGATGATCTACAGTGGAAACAAAGACGTAATTTTACTCTGAATCATTTTGTTGAACGTATCAAGATATATAATGAAGAGAAGTTTGAATACAAAACATTTTCAATAGACCTCAAGGGATGAAATGGTAAAAATAATAAAACTTCAAAATAACGTAGAGATTATAGGAACATTTGCTCACGAAACTAATAAAGAAGTGATTGTTGATAACCCCTTTACGATTAACTATATTTTCTCTCCCAGTAACGATAGACCAATAATTGGCTTATTAAGATATATGCCCTTTGCAGATAAGAGGCAGATTGCATTTAATAGAGACCACCTACTCCACGTAATGGATGCAAGATCATCCATGGCTAGCTACTACACATCAACTCTAGAAACATATATCACTGAGGTAGACGAGAGTATTGATGATGAACTAGATAACATCGTTAAACTAGAAGCACTAGATCAAGAGAGCTCTGCTGATATGCTTGCTGCGATGCTTGAAAAACTGAATCCTAACAATAAGATGCATTAATATGGCTACAAACTACATTGATAATAAAACTTTTTATGAAGCAATAAAGAAGCATAAGGAGACTGTTAAAGCTGCTGTTGCTGAAGGTAAGCCTAAACCAATACTACCAAACTATCTTGGTGAATGTATACTTCTCATTGCAAACCGTTTAGCAACCAAACCAAACTTTATTAACTACTCATATAAAGATGAAATGATTGCAGACGGTATTGAAAACTGTATCATGTATATTGATAATTTTGATCCAGAAAAGTCTACCAATCCTTTTGCATACTTTACACAGATCATATACTTTGCATTCCTAAGAAGGATACAGAAAGAGAAGAAGCACCTCTACATCAAACACCAAGTGTATATGCAGTCCTCTATTGCTGATGAGTTATTTAATTTACAGGATGGTGATGATAGTGAAGGTGTTGTGATGACTAATATGTTTGATAACGAGAAGATGAGTGACTTTGTCAAATCATTCGAAGAAAACTTAGAAAAGAAACGTAAACCACAGGAAAAGATTGGTATTGATAAATTCATTGAGGAATAATGAAAATAGCATTGATAACAGACACCCACTTTGGGGCAAGAGGGGACCATGCAGCATTCGATAAACATTTTGAGAAATTCTACAAAGACACTTTCATCAGAACACTCGACGAGCGAGATGTACGCAGCGTTATTCATCTTGGCGATATGTTCGATCGTCGCAAGTATATTAATTATCTCACTCTCAGTAATTGTAGGAAGTATTTTTTTGATCCTCTTTATGGTAGAGGTATTGAAATTGATGTTATCGTCGGTAATCACGATGTCTTCTACAAGAACACCAACGAAGTCAACTCCCCCTCACTTTTATTAAACGATTACGATAACATTACTGTAGTCGACCAACCGGATACGTATAGATATGATGGCTTAGATATACTAATGCTACCATGGATATGCGCTGACAATTACCAGCAAGTAATGGACTTGATTCAAAGTACACCTGCACAGGTATGCTTTGGTCATCTTGAACTAGCTGGTTTTCAAATGTATAAAGGACAAGTAAATGATCATGGATTTGATGCAAATATATTTAACCGATTTGATCTTGTGTGTACTGGTCATTTTCATCATCGTTCAAGCTCTGGGAATATTCACTATCTCGGTAATCCTTATGAGCTTACGTGGGCTGATTATGAAGATCCAAGAGGGTTCCATATCTTCGACACAGAAACAAGAGAATTAGAGTTCATTCAGAACCCTAGTAGAATGTTTCATAAAGTATTCTACAACAACGAGTATAAGGTTGCGGAATACGATCACTTGAAAGACTGCTTTGTTAAGGTCATAGTACAAAGTAGAGATAACCCACTTCAATTCGATATGCTAATTGATAAGTTAGAGAAAGCTGGTATTGCTGATCTTCAAGTTGTTGACGATCATATGCATATGGATCTTCAGGATGATGATGATATCATTGAAAGTGCTGAAGATACAATGACCATCCTGTCCAAGTTTTGCGAGCAGTTAGATACTACTGCCGATAAGAAAAGACTTGACAACCTGCTAAGAAATCTGTATAATGAGGCGATCAATATAGAATCCACATAATATGATTTTATTTTCAAAGATTAGATGGAAGAATATTCTATCTACTGGTGATGTTTGGACCGAAGTTAACTTTCAGAAGTCGAGATCAACGCTTATAGTTGGAGAGAATGGTGCTGGTAAGAGTACTATTCTTGATGCCATTTGCTTTGCCCTATTTGCTAAGCCATTTCGAAAGATTAACAAATCACAGCTGATCAATTCAATCAACAAGAAGGGTATGTTGGTTGAGATCGAGTTCTCTATTGGCTCAAAACAATATCTAGTACGTAGAGGTCAGAAACCAAGTGTGTTCGATATTATCGTAGATGGTAATATGCTGAACCAGACTTCCGATGTAAGAGAATATCAAGAGATGCTTGAGAAGAATATACTCAAGCTAAACTTCAAATCATTCTCTCAGATCGTCATGCTTGGTAGTGCATCGTTTACTCCATTCATGCAACTCCCTGCTGCTCATCGTAGAGAGATCATTGAGGATCTTTTAGACATTCAGATCTTCTCTACAATGAACAGTATTCTTAAAGAGAAGGTGCAACTCAACAAAGAAGAGATTACTAGTGTCAATTACGAGTTGAAACTTCTTGCAGAGAAGATCGAACTACAAAAAAGACTAGCTGAGTCCATGCTTCAGAACAACGAAGCAGTCATTGCTAATAAGACTGCTCAGTCAGTCGAGGTTGGTGGTAATCTACAAATAGCATTGGATACTCTAGGTGAGATTAACTCTATCATATCAACCATGGAGAGTACAATTGCAGATAGTGCTCAAGTACATATAAAACTAAAGAAGATAGAACGGTTGTACGAAATAGCAGATGCGAAGATAAAGAAGGTTGAAGGTGAGATAGAGTTCTTCAACAATAACGACGACTGCCCTACATGCAGACAAGCTATAGAGCAAGTCTTTAAGGATAAATCCATTGACGAGAAGATGGCTATGCTTACTCAGCTAGTCACTGCTAAAGATGATATTGTTAATCAACAGCAGGTCATTAGTTCCAGGATCTTAGAGATAGATGAGGTCAATGATCAGTTATCTGAAAAACGTGTAACTGCTCTCAACTATCGTACCCAGATTCAAATATATGAGAATACACTGTCTCTTATCAAAACAGAGATAGATCAGTTAAAACAAAAAGGTACTGCAATCGGTATTGATAGTGAAGAGATGGATACGCTCAAGCGTTCATTGAAGAGTAATGTCAATACTAAAGAGGAGTTATTGAAAGATAAGGCAGTACTAGATGTAGCTGCTGTATTATTGAAGGACTCTGGTGTTAAGACTAAGATCATTAAACAATATATTCCTGTAATAAATAAACTTGTTAACAAATACTTGGCTGCAATGGACTTCTTTGTTAACTTTGATTTGAACGAGAATTTCGAAGAGACTATCAAATCAAGACATAGAGATGATTTCAGTTACGAGTCTTTCTCAGAAGGTGAGAAGATGCGTATTGACTTGGCACTCCTGTTCACATGGAGATCAATCAGTAAACTCCGTAACTCTGCTTCTACCAACCTTTTGATAATGGATGAAGTGTTTGATAGTTCATTAGATAATAGCGGTACGGAAGAGTTCTTAAAGATCATTAATACGTTGACTGCTGATACAAACTTGTTTATAATATCTCACAAAGGTGATCAACTCTTTGATAAATTCCATTCAGTGATCAAATTCCAGAAAGTTAAAAACTTTAGTCAGATGGTGAAATAATGATATATGATCTAGTACCTACTACCCACCCAATGCTTAGTACAAAGCTAGAGAGATTTGATTTCAACAAACCTCCAATCAATCCTCATGAGCTTGCTAACAACCTTATTGAGACTATGATCCACTATAAGGGTATTGGTTTATCAGCTAATCAGTGTGGATTACCTTATCGAGTATTTGTATTATGGTCTAACCCAACTAAGGTTATGTTCAACCCCACTATTGCGGATGTTAGTGAAAAGGAAGTTATGTTAGAGGAAGGTTGTCTTTCTTACCCTAACTTATTCATTAAGATTAAACGTCCAATGCTGGTACGTATCCGTTATATGGATTCTCACGGTGAAGCTCATACTGATAAGTTTACTGGTATATCAGCACGATGTGTACTCCACGAGATGGATCACTTAGATGGAGTTAACTTTACACATAAAGCTAATAAGTTTCATTTTGACCAAGCAATGAGACAGAAGAACAAACGAACAAAATCTTATAAGGTGCCTGAATATGAGCAAAATTAAAGTAGCTGAGCTATTCTATAGCTTACAAGGTGAGGGTAAGTATGTTGGAGTACCAAGTGTATTCCTTCGTACTTTTGGATGTAACTTTACCTGTAGTGGGTTTGGTATGAAGAATGGAATGGTATCGGTAGAGCGTGATGTCATTGCTAATAGTATCCAGCAGTATAAAACGTATAATAGCCTTCCACTTGTTAATACTGGCTGTGACTCATATGCTAGCTGGGATCCTAGATTCAAGCATCTATCCCCTGTTATCGAGACAGATAGTATAGTTAATTCTATCCTGGGTATGCTCCCTAACAAGAAATGGATCAATGAACATCTTATCATTACTGGTGGTGAGCCACTACTTGGATGGCAAAGATCATATGAGGATCTTCTATCGAATGAAAGTATGATAAGTCTGAAGTCATTAACTTTTGAGACTAATGGTACTCAGCAGTTGACTGAGGACTTCAAGATGTACCTGTATAACTATGGAACAAAGAACAAAGGCAATACAGAAGTTATATTCTCTGTTAGTGCTAAGTTGAGTCCATCTGGTGAATCATGGGATGATGCTATCAAACCAAAGATTGTTGCCGAGTATGAAGCATACGGTGAGGTATATCTTAAATTTGTCGTTGACAAAGAAACAGATATGTACGAGATAGAGAAAGCTGTTCAAGCGTATAGAGATAACGGTCTCAGAGGTGAAGTATATCTGATGCCAGTTGGCGGTACAGCTGATCTATACTTTACCAATTATCAAGCAGTAGCTGAGATGGCTATGAAGAAGGGTTGGAGATATAGTCCACGTCTTCAAGTTGATATCTGGCGTAACGCATGGGGCACTTAATGGAGTATACGGTTGATGAAGTTCAAGAAGGAATTCATAGCATTTGTAGTGAGATCAGAAAGAGTGAGATGGGGTTTGATTTCATTGTTTCAATCAGTCGTGGGGGTCTTATTCCTGGTGTTCTTATGTCTCACGATCTTGAGATTCCTTTACGGGTTGTTGAGTGGTCCACACGAGATACAGGACTCAAACTTTGTCCAGAAGATATCAAGCTATCAGCCCAGCAAGGAAAGAATATACTAATTGTTGATGATATTGCTGATAGTGGTTTAACAATAAGAGAGTTGATTGACAGTTGGGAACTAGAGGATACTCCTAATATAAAAGTAGCTTGCTTAGTATATAATACAGCTCAGGATGCTGTTAAGCCTGATTACTATCACAGAACAATAAACAGAAATGTTTATAAGAATTGGGTTAATTTTTGGTGGGAGAAGAAGTAATGGATATTTTTGATGTAGCTTTAGGACCTAAGCCAGTCACATACAAGTATGTTAGTACAAAAGAGTATCATGATGCCTTTCCAGTTGCATATCGTCAATGGAGAGCAGATTCACATTGCAACCTGATTCATGGTTATAGCTTTTCTATGAAGTTCTATTTTGGTACTAATGATCTTGATGTTCGTAACTGGGCAGCTGATTATGGTGGATTAAAAGAACTCAAAGAAGTATTACAAGATCAATTTGATCATACTCTACTAGTTGCAGAGGATGATCCTGAATTGGAGACATACAAGATTCTTCAACAAAAGAAGATGGCCAAACTAACTATCCTACCAAGACTTGGTTGTGAAGGTTTGGCAGATCAGTTATACAAGTATGTCAATGGTGTATACATTCCTGATTACTGGGGTCCTGGTGAAGCTAAGAGACTCTGGTGCTACCGTGTAGAGGTTCGTGAGACACAATCCAATATGGCATTCAGAGAGGGACACCGTGAGTGGAATGAAGACCTCTTCTGTTGATATCTTTGTACCACCTACCAATCGACACTATAGAAGGCAGTATCACTGGGTACCTGATGGAATATACGATCATCAATTCTATCAGGTTAGATATCTAATAAAGAATGGTGATGCTCATATCACTATTTCCAAGATGTGGTTATATAAAGGTGGTCCTGATGATTGCGCAGATGATCTAAAACACCCATGGGGATACTATCCAGGTATACCACCAAAACCGTGACCTGTTGACTTAATTTTGTACAACCTCTATACTCATCTTTCTATTTGATGAGGAGGATGTATGACATTAGACGAACTAGCACGTACCATTTCTAGCCCAATGATGGCATCTCGTGATACTCTTGACGAGGCATTCGAGTATGCTATGAAGATTGCTAAGGCATCTGATAACCCAACAGCCGTATTGACGGCTCTCTTTGTTGTAACTAATACTATTGCAAAACAAATCAGGGAGATTGAGAATGTCTAATATAGCACTTCGTGATCAGTTTATTAAAGCAGTGACCTGTTTTAAATATAAACCAGCTATGTTGAGGCAAGCTATCAAAGATGCGGAGATGTACAAAAATGAAGGTAAATTGACCAATTCTGACATGATTATGTTAAAGCGATTGGCTATGAACCACAGTTCATGCGTGTTTTGAAGTGTTGACCTAATTATTAATTCATTATATAATGAGCATTCTGATAAATTAATTATGGAGTTGTGAAATGGCTAAGAAATCAATGGTTGATCCTGACACCGGTTATACACCTGAAGAGAGCAAAGCTGTCTGGGCTAAAGAATGGCCTACGTGGGAGCAGATCTGCAAGCAGCGTGAAAAGGAATCAGCAAAAAAGTCAAGGAAGCTGGCTCGAAATCCGGAGACAGTGGAGAAACCTCAGACAAAGTCGGTGGACCTAAAGACACAAGCAGTAAATCTGTACGGTCAGGGTCTGGGACCAAACGAAGTAGCAAAGCTGCTTAGCATCACATATGCTAATGCATATTACTACAAGCGTTTTGTCAAGAATGTCAACGCAGAGGCTCGTATGAAAGAATCTCTGAAGCGTGTATAAGTTTTGGCGGGGTAAAACCCGCCTCTTTTTATTGGAGTTGTTATGACCAAGTGGACACTAGATGTTAAACATAATCCTGATACGGATGAACATTATATTGAACTAAATGATGAAATATTAGAAGGAAGTGGATTCAAGATTGGTGACACGTTAAAGTGGACTGATAATAAAGACGGTTCTTATACTTTAGCTAAAGCACCTGATGATACTGATATCTACGTTGTAAACACAATTAGTTCGTTTAACATAAGGTATGCTGTTCGTGCTAAGTCTCATCAAGACGCTATGGATTACGTCAGTCATAAGATAGAAAGCGATGGTCTTAACATTACTGAACTACATCAACAGCATCAGGGAGAGATTGTTAGAGATGCTAAAAAGATCAGTAAGAAAGAATACCTTAAACGCTTTGACGAGTTAAACAACTACCTGAAGGGGTGGACAAAGGAACAGAAACTAGACATGATCAATGAGGTTGATTATGAAGACGATAAGTGATTTAGTATATTGGATGAAGTGTCAGTTTACATTTCTTGAGTGGGTTGTGTTAGCTGTAGGTTTTGCATATATAGTCTACTGTATTGCAAACTATTATGGATGGATAGCACAATGAAAGTTTATATTGGACCGTATAAGAACTGGATTGGACCATACCAGATCGCTGATATGATCTTCTTCTGGGTGTTAAGATATCCAGAAGATCCTAAGCTAGATGAACGCTGGGATTATAAGCTCCATGATAAGCTCGGAGACTGGCTAGCTGGTAAAGATGGTAACTCTTGGTTAGCAAGACTCTGTAATTGGGTTCAAACCAAAAGACACCGTAAGATTAAAGTTCGCATTGATAATTACGATGTTTGGGGTGCAGATCATACAATGGCACTGGTCATTCATCCGATTCTCAAGTTGCTGCAGGAATCCAAACATGGTGCTCCACTTGTTGATGATGAGGATGTACCGGAGGAGTTGAAAAGTACATCAGCACCACCAAAAAAGGATGATTGGGATACAGATGACAATCATTTCAAACGGTGGGACTATGTAATGGATGAAATGATATTTGCATTCAGCTGTAAGGCTGATGAACAGTGGGAAGAAAAGCTGTTGCCTTCTTTACCGGAAATAGGGGATAATAGTGAAACTTCTAAGGAAAAGTGGAAGTTGTATCATGAGGAGTATGCAGTTGTACAGGCTCGGATAGCTAATGGTTTGAGGTTATTCGGTAAATATTATGAAGGACTTTGGGATTAATATCATGAAAAATATCTATATTATGATGGCACTTGTTGCCGCTTTGACTGGTTGTGCTAGTACTACTACTAAGATGGTAAAGACAGAGGACGCTAAACCTAACACAGTACCTGAATGGTTTGCTGCTGATAATCTTTATCCTAACTCTATCATTGTTACTGCTACTGATATATCACCGGATATGCAGTTTGCGATTGACAAAGCAATGATGAACGCTCGTGTTGAGATGGCTACTCGTATTCAAACTAAGATCGAATCTTTGGTCAAAGAGAGTATGAACCAGAGTGGTACTGCTCGTGATGTTAATCGTGAAGTTGCACGTGTTAGTAAGCAGATTACTAATCAACGTCTAGCTAACTATACACGCGAAAAGCTAACCGTAGTCAAAGAACCAGATGGCTATCGTGTATTTGTTATGTTGAAAATTACACTGGATGAGAGTCGTAAGTTGGTAGAATCTGTGCGCAGTGGTGATAGTGTGACTATGTTTAACGAACTAGATGCTGCTACTAAACGATAATGATTGAACTAAAAGATAATATACTTGATAACACCCAATTTACTGAGTTACAAATTGGGTTATCATCAGGTATATTTCCATGGGCTTACACAAAAAACACTGCTTTATCTTGTAGTGAGTTGATGGAGAACAACTTTAGCTTCAATAACACACTATATGATATTGATAGGCCTCATAATGCATATGGATTATTCTATAATATGTGTCTACAAGCACTAAACAGTTCACTATCATCTTTTGGTTATGAGTTACTTGAACTACATAGAATCAGAGTAAACTTGTACACAAGGAACCATGAAACAATGGTACATCATCCACATATTGATGATGATAACCGTGATTCAAAAATAGGGATACTATATATAACAACTAACTACGATAGTCCAACGTTATTATTTAACGAGGTATTTGATCCGCAGATTGATGTAAATGATGTGGATCATATTGAAGGTAGTACATTCACTATCAAGGATGTAGTTCATTCTGTTGAAAATAGGTTCGTACTATTCAACGGTAACAGATATCACAGTAGTACAAGACCAACAAGAGAAGATGTAAGAATTAATATTAACTATAACTTTACAATTAAATGACTCCGACAGTAAGCCATAACATTGAAGTTACAGTATTCGATATATTCGTCACTCAGGCGTTTTTTGATGGTATTGATAATGCCGCTATAGCAACACAAGTAATGGAATCTCATGAAAGGTTATATGAGGATCCTAACGGTTCTCTTTTTGAAGATACGATATTTAGTCCTGAACCAGGGACTGTTGGTCATAACTTTTTGCTGATCTTGACTCAACATTTTCTAAATAATGGTTATCGTATGGTTGGCCACTGGTCCCATATACATAGACCATTAGAGAGTTCTAACACACATGATCATTGTGATCATGATATGTCTTTTGCATATTACGTGAAGGTTCCAAAAGGATCTGGTGATATAGTATTTGAAATTCAGAATTTAAATTCAGCAATGAAACCTAGAGAAGGTGAGCTACTTGTTTTTCCAGGATGGTTAAAGCATAGAGTATCAAAGAATATGGGTAATGAAACTAGAATAAGCATTGCAGGTAATTTAAAAAGATTATAAAAATAAACAAGCTCAAGAGGACCCGAGCTCGTACCTCGGGTCTTTTTTTTTAGGTGATAAAAATGACAACAAAAGAAACACTAGAAAAAGCATACGGATCAATACCAAAAGAAGTAAGTTACAATGTTGTTCTTTATTGGTATCCTTCGTTTAGAGGTCTAAAGTGTTATTTGTTAAAGTTAGTTAGGAAGTTTAGAAAGTATAAAGATTAAGAAAGGAGTAATATATGCCAGCAACATTTCTAGTAAGCGATACGCATTTTGGTCATGCTGGCGTATGTAAATTCCTTAGAGATGATGGAACAAAGCTAAGACCATGGGATAGTCCAGAAGAGATGGATGAAGAGATGGTCAAGCGTTGGAATGAAACAGTAAGACCAAATGATAAAGTATATCACCTAGGTGATGTTGTAATCAATAGGAAAGCTCTAAAAATACTTGATAGACTTAATGGTGACAAAGTTCTTATCAAGGGTAATCATGATATTTTTAAGCTAGAAGATTACACTCCCTACTTTAGAGATATACGAGGATACCATGTAATGAATGGAACTATACTTAGTCACATTCCTGTTCATGAATCCAACCTCTATAGGTTTGGTGTTAATATTCACGGTCATTTGCATTCTAACCGTATCATGAAACCATCTCCCAGTCGCTGGTTTCCGGATCAAAAGGTTATTGATCCAATGTACCACTGCGTGTGCGTAGAGCAGACGGACTTTAGACCTATCCTTCTTGAGGATGTATTTAAGAAGATAGAAAAAGAAGGTGGTATTATTGGTTTTAAGAAGTAATCCTCGGTGTAGTATAATGGTAGTACGGCAGCCTCCAAATCTGCTTGCGGGAGTTCGATTCTCTCCACCGAGGCCACCTGTTGACTTAATTATGTAATTGTTAGATAATTATATTGTTGAATCGATGCACCGTTCGTCTATCGGTTAGGACATTGCCCTTTCACGGCAGTAAGAGGAGTTCGATTCTCCTACGGTGTGCCATATAAAAACATATTAATTGCCCTTGCAAGCAATTGTATTGAGGACTGCGGAATTCTGAACATACAGACTACCGAGAAAAGCGAGAAACAGATTGGAAACGATCTGCCAAGCGTAGTGCTGCGTCAGACTGGTTCATTAGTATGTTTCTATATGGTTCGGTTGGGGATTGGTGAAGAGGTATCACAGCGGATTTTGATTCCGTTATCATAAGTTCGATTCTTATATCCCCTGCCACATTGTTGAGGAGGTAGTATGTGGTCATATGTGTTTACTTTTCTAGCTGTAACATTTGTAGATATCTTTTACACGTATTATATAAAATCTGTAAATGAAAATAGAGCAGTGAAAGCTGGTATTTGGGGTGCTATTGTATGGCTAGTTGGTAGTATAGCAGTTATCGAATATACTGCTAATCACTGGTTATTGATACCTGCAGTCATAGGTGCTTTTTTTGGTACGTTTATTGGAATAAAGATTAGAAACAGAAAAAAGGTCTCATAGTATATTGGTTAGTATAATGGCCTGTCACGCCGTAGGGACGAGTTCAATTCTCGTTGAGACCGCCAACTAAATACTCGATTATAACTACAAAGGTCAAGATGAAACAATTTGTTTTAATCTTAGCTCTTTTGATTTGTCAATCGAGTATAGCTGCAACACAGTATGTGTACAATGTAACTAAGGAGGAAGTTGTTACAGAGTATGCATCTGATCTGGTAAGACCAATTGCAAGTGTAACTAAGTTAATGACTGCTCTCATTGTCGTTACTGGAAGTGATTCTCTTATAGAGAAAATTCCATACGGTCGTTCCAAGAGAACAAGAGAAGAGTTATTGTATTTGATGCTAGTAAAGAGTGACAATCAAGCAGCAGAATCACTAGCTAAAAGTTACCGCGGTGGTAGAGATAACTTTATCATCCAGATGAATCTCAAAGCATTTGAGCTTGGAATGAATGATACATTCTTCGATGATCCATCTGGTCTTAGTAGAAAGAATCAGAGTACAGCAAGAGATTTAACTTTACTGATTCGTCATGCTCATTTGTATAATAAGATGAGAGAGATATCATCAACAGCTAGTTATACAATTGTAGAGCCGTTGAAGAAGAAGAGATATAGATTTTCAACTGTTAATAATACTAATATTAATCTACTAAAAGACTACAAAGAAATCGAAATAAGTAAGACTGGGTTTACTAATCCAGCTGGTAAGTGTCTTGCAATGTTTGTAAGTAAACATGGAGAGGGTTTTGTTATTGTGATACTTGGTGAGCACAACACTAAATCTGTTCAGAAAGTATCAAGACACATTATTGATAATCTGTAGCCCTTTTAGTTAAATGGTATAACAGTTGATTTGTAATCATCAATTGGCAGTTCGATTCTGTCAAGGGGCACCAATGACTCACCCTTGCATACGGTGTATAATGAGACAAATAGTATGCAACCTAATTCGGAGATAAGATGAATCTATATATCAAGCTAAAACTGTTTCAAATATTTAATCACGCCATGTTGGTGTTTGGTCTATACTATGTGTTCACAACTCACGAGTGGGGTTGGTTATACATTAGTGGTATATTCTCATTACTTTTTGGGACGTTTGGTATTGGTATTGGGTTTCATAGATTATTATCCCACCAATCATATAAAACTAATAGGTTCTGGGAAGGGTTGTTATCAATACTTGGTTTACATGCTACAATGGGAT
>Ga0255118_1000042_pt1 | contig 34454 bp, 20 predicted proteins | sample Law_Atlam_RepB_8_2_FD_188584 | JGI IMG/M metagenome (GOLD analysis project Ga0255118, IMG submission 188584) | Freshwater microbial communities from St. Lawrence River, New York, United States - Law_Atlam_RepB_8h | ecosystem: Environmental > Aquatic > Freshwater > River | place: USA: New York... | reverse complement strand
CTTCATTTTCACAAAAAATCTTCATAACCCTGAGGTCACGAGTTCAAATCTCGTTCTCGCTACATGAAAATCAAGGACTTACGTTAAATCGTGGGTCCTTTGTTGTTTCTGCGTGAGGTTTGCGTGAGGTTTTTGAAAAAAAGAGACCCCATTTAATTTATGAGGGTTTCGGTGGTATTCCATACCTTATATTATCTTTAAATTTTCACACCCTCCCCGGTATTAACATATGGTTGAAGTTTTATATTTAGGTAGTATTTTTTGTGCATTATTATCAGTATTTCTTTTACTATTTAAGGAGAATGCTTATAAATCCTATGCAAATTATTTATTGTCAACTTATTTTATATTTTCAATTGCATGTATTGGGGTATACTTATTAGTATTTACCGGATTAATTAATAAAGTACCGTACTTATATAAGGCGTCTGGGCCATTAAATTATTTGACGCCAATTTTGTCATACTTATATGTTAGGGCTGTTTTATATAATGAGAAAAGGTTTACCTATAAGGATTTACCTCATCTAATTCCTTTTCTAATTTTATTTGTTTCCTATATACCATATTATATACTACCCATTGCTGAAAAAGCCATTATTGTAAAGTCTATAGTTAATGATATGAGTAAGGCAGATAAATATAATTTTGGGTTTATTCCAGAAAAATTATTTTTTATATTTATTCCAATACAAACAACTTTTTATGTAATTCTTCAGTGGCGATTATTATTTCAATATAAAAAAAGTAACAAACAAATTGAAGTTCAAAATCAACTTAATATTGTAATTAAATGGATTAAAATATTTACTTCATCTTCAACAGTTTTTGTAGTAGGTTATTTCATATTAATAATTCTAGCTTTAAATGTTCCCAGTTTTTTTTATACCCCAGCTGGAATGATAATTCCTGGTTTATGCTTGTCAATTAGCTTTTTTATTATAAGTAGTTATTTGTTAATTAACCCTTATGCATTAACGGGGCTGCCTTTTATTAAGTATAAGGAAATTGAATCTGATCTATTAAATAATATAAGGGACGAAGTACCATTTATAGAAACTAATTATTCAAAAGAAATTAAGTTGATTGACGACTATTTTATCCAAAAGAAACCTTTTCTTAAGCAAGGCTTAAATATAAGCATAGTAGCGGTTGAATTAAATATACCAGTTCGCGATTTGTCTTATATTATAAATAATTATTATACTGTAAGGTTCAATGACTTTGTAAATAAGTATAGAGTTGAATATATTTTGAGTAAGGTTGGCATGGCTCAATTAGACATATACACTTTGGAAGCACTTTCTAAAGAAGCGGGTTTCTCGCATAAGAGCTCATTTTATAGAGCCTTCAAGAAAATACATAATGTTGCTCCATTAGAGTATCTACAGAATTAATCGATTCACTTCTTGTTTTACTATTTATTATTAGGTTATAATCTAGTTTTTAGTCTCCATTTCACTACTTGCGACTACTTTAAGTGACTTCGAGTTCAAAGTAGTCTTCCACATCTCTATTTTCATACTTGTTATTCCTGGGGGGGGGAATTACATATTACATAAATGGTTGATTCGTTTCAACCATTTATGTAATATAATCTACTCAATATATTGATTATAATTTTAATATGAATAGAGGTATTTTTTATTTTATTTTGGCTTTTTCAGCCTTAAGTTATACAAAAACCTATGGTCAAAAAATGGGTAATGTAGATTCACTTACTAATAAACAAAAGGATAAGCTTTATTTAAAACAACCTGGTGCTGAAGCTGTCCAAAAGTTCAAAAAGAGCTTCACGGCATCCTGGAACAAAACCTTTATCAATTTTACCGATAACAGCATTTATTTATTGGCGGGGATGAACTTCTCCAATCAGGCAATTACAGCTGCTGGGTTTAATTCAAGCTTTAACTACAATATTTCAGATAAAAGCACGGCTGGTTTCAAACCAGGATATTTTGCTGGTTTTAGGGTGGATGGTTTATATAAAGATAAACGCAACTACTCCTTTCAGGTGAGTTTAAATAAAATAGCTACTGCTAATAACTACAAGGATGCTAAAAGCTTGACTCCATTTTTAGGCAGCTTTTCCAACTTTAAAGCCGATGATCAGTTTTTAAATCTGAGCATGGCAATGCATTACAAAAAACTGTTGGCTATCAGCGATACGAGTAAATTCAAATTTTACTTTGTGCTTGGTCCTAGTTTGGATACGCGCTTGTCAAAACAAAGTGCTGATAACTTAGTTAATAAAAACTATACAAGGTTTTTACTAAGAGGTGATGTGGGATTTGAGTTTGAAAACAAAAACTTTTATACCCTGTTTTTGCATTACAAGCAAGGGCTTACCTCCTTTACCAAATCACCGATCAATACCAATATCAACATTTTTGAATTGGGTATGATGATTAAGGCAATTGATTTATTTTAAAAGTTAAAACCATCCTCAAAACGTAACACAACATGAAAAAATATTTATTATATAGTTTACTTGCAGCTTCCACATTCATGGGTGCTTGCTCCAAGGATACATCATTAGCCGAAACGAACCTTGCACAAAAAATGATTCAGGACAAATCTTGGTTTTTAGATTACAGCCAAACAGGAACGCTTACTAAAACTTATGTTGGTCAAGCTACCTACTATATCAATTTTTTGAAAAACCTGACTACACAGGATTCCGACGGATTAAATGGTACTTATAGTGTTGAAAAAGTAAGTGGCCAATTACAAATTCATGTGCAAGCAACAACCAGTAATGGCAACCCTATTGAATACATCTATGATATTGTTTCCGTTGGCGCTGAAAATCTAATATTATCCTATACCCTTAGTGGTAAAACAACCCAACTGTATTACACAAGTAAAAGATAATCTGATAAAAATGCTAAAACACTTCCTAAGAACTATAGCTATTGCAAATTTGATGGTGCTTGGTATCATGCCCACAAAGCTACAAGCACAATCATCTGCTAATTTTATGATGAGCAGCATGGGTAGTATCCCAGGCGCTTCCAATACAGGCATGGCTATACAGTTTAATAGCATCGCCACTTGTTTAAATGTACAAAACGGGGTGGCTGTTTTAAATGGCGTTAGAGGCAGTGGTCAGTTTGCCATTAACTGCGAAGTCAGTTTAAAAATAAACAGCTTAGGTATTAAGCTTTACCCCAATCCGGTAAACATAACGACCAAAGTAAAATTTATTAGTACCCCACCATTAACTGAAACCTTTAACTTATCCGTTTGGACAACTGAAGGTGCATTGCTATCCACCAGAAAAGAATCAGGCTATAATTTATTCCAAGGAATCAACCTGGATGTGAGTGCACTTGGATCTGGAACTTATGTGTTAAAAATTGAATCCGAAAATTATGTTGATGCTTTAAAGTTTATTAAAGCCAATTAAAAATATAAAATACAGTAAACAAGTATTATCAAAATCTTATCTAGAATCACCACTTATGATGCAATCAATTAAATTTAGTGTAACCCTGAGCGTCATATTTGTATTATGCAATATGATAACTCCAAAGTTATTTGCACAAACGACAAGTAATGGTATCTTTTTTCAAGCAATAGCTAGAGATAATTTTTCCAATCCAGCTAAGGATCGTAAAATTTATGTTCAATCAAGTATTATACAAACTACAGCGACTGGAACCAAAGTATTAACAGAGGAATACCAAACAACAACCGATGTGACTGGGGTATTTACTATTAGCATTGGACAAGGTACAAGGATAGGCGGTACTGCAAATAATTTAACTGGGATTGATTGGGCAAATGGTCCTTATTATTTAAACTTAAAGGTTGCCATCACGCCAGTTGCGCCTACAACAAGTTGGAATTATAAAAATGAATGGATCGATTTAGGATCCACACCTTTTGGAGTAGTACCTTATGCTTTGTATGCGGGAACCGCTAATGGCTTGGATGGTAAGTTAAGTATTAAAGACACGACAAGCATGTTGGCCATATATGCAAAAGCACAAGCAGTGAAATCATTGGAATCAACAGTGAATACTAAAGTAGGAGTCACTGATACTGCAGCTATGTTGGCGCCATACAGAAAAATGGTGAATGAAATAATTGCATCTAACATTACATCATTAACTGCAGATGCTATTAATGCAGCATTGAATAGCAAAGTAAATATAGCGGATAGCAATAAAATGTATGTTACCCCGTCGCTTTTAGCCGCAAGAGCTTTTGATCCTACAAGTATAAATAATAGTTTGGCTTTAAAAGCAAACTCATCAGACGTGAATACATCTTTAGCATTGAAAGCAAACGCATCAGATATATCAACAAGTTTAGGGTTGAAAGCAAATGCAGCTGACGTAACTACAAGCTTAGCTAGTAAAGTGGATAAAGTAACTGGGAAAGAATTATCTACGAATGATTATACTACTGCAGAAAAAACAAAATTAGCTGCTATTTCAGGAACTAATACAGGAGATCAAGACTTAAGTGCATATGCAACAACAGCAAATGTTACTACCTCACTTGCGTTGAAAGCAAACGCATCAGATATATCAACAAGTTTAGGGTTGAAAGCAAATGCAGCTGACGTAACTACAAGCTTAGCTAGTAAAGTGGATAAAGTAACTGGAAAAGAATTATCTACGAATGATTATACTACTGCAGAAAAAACAAAACTTGCTGCTGTTTCAGGAACTAATACAGGAGATCAAGACTTAAGTGCATATGCAACAACAGCAAATGTTACTACCTCACTTGCGTTGAAAGCAAACGCATCAGATATATCAACAAGTTTAGCACTAAAGGAAAATATATCAAATAAATCTACAGCTGTTGATTTAGGTGGAACAACTCCAAGTGATATTTTATTTCCGACACAAAAGGCAGTAAAAGATTATGTAGCTGCAAATAACTCAGGAGGAGGCGTTGCAGATGGTGGAATTACTACAATTAAACTTGCTGATGGTGCAGTAACAGATGAGAAGATTAATACAGTGAGTGGATCAAAAGTAATTGGAAATATAACAGGCAATGCTGCAACAGCAACACTAGCAGCAACTGCAACATCAGCGGGGAATATAACAGCCACTAGTAATACGACATTAACATCATTATCTAGTTTAACAGGAGTAGGAACTATAACAACTGGAACCTGGAGTGGAACTGCAGTAGCAATTGCGAAAGGAGGAACGGGATTAACTGCAACGGGAACTGATGGACAAATATTAACTTCCACGAATACAGGAACCTTAACATGGACAACAGCGACTGCTGCTAAATTTACAAATGATGTAACTATAAAATTATCTGGTTCTAAATCCTTGGGGAAATATGCAAATGGCGCAACTATTCCAACGGCAGGTAAAACATTAGATCAATTTTTATTAGACCTAGTACAAGAAACTGTTGCTCCAACTTATACTGCACCAACCGTTTCAATTAGTTCAACTCAAAGCGGCTCTTATGAAATTGGAACAAATATAAATGTAACATTATCCAATACGTTTACTCAAAATAATGGAGGATCTGCCACTGGTACAACCTATTATAAAAATAGCGTGTCTTTAGGAACAGGAGTAAGTACTAACAATCATGGAGTACTTTCGACTAGCATTAGTTATTCTGTGACGGTTACTTATGGGGCTGGTACTACAATACTCAATAATAATTTAGGCACCCCAGATGCTACTGGGCAAATTCCGGCGGGTAGTAAAAGTAGTAGTTTAACTATTTCTCCTTTCGCATATAAATATTGGGGCAGTAGTGTTTCTAATGCAATCGATGATGCTACTTTAAGAGCTGGTACCAATGAAAATTCTGGTAAGGCTAAGTCTAGTTTTACTATTCCTATTTCGGGATCAAAATATATTTTTTATGCTTACCCGGCATCATTAGGAGTACTAAGTTCTATTTCTGTAGGAGGGTTTGACAGCTTTGATACATTTACTAAAACTACTCGAGATGTAACTAACGCTAGTGGATATACGCAATCATATAATATTTATATATCAAATAATAGGTTTACAGTTGATGTAAGTAATATCATAATAAATTAATAAAAATGAATTCAAGAAAAATAATTTTATTGATAATTGTATTTCAATTATTCTATTTTTTAGCAAATGCTCAAATAAAATTAATTGGTAATATTACCACCAATGGTATTGCAGAGTACCCAACTCATATAGATAGTTTAAGTAAGGGAGGGTATATGAGTATGCCAACGATAGCACTAAGAGATGCAATCCCAGCTTTAAGAAGAAAATATGGTATGTTGGTATTTGTGCAAGCCGATGGTGTTATTTATAAATTAAATGCGGCTACATTAGCTAATGCAGACTGGGTAGCTTTATCATTTGGTGCAACAACTAATGTTGATGCTGGAACTTTATCAGGTACAACTTTAAATGCAACAGTAACAGGTTCAAGTTTAACAAGTGTAGGCACTATTACTAGTGGCGTATGGAGCGCAACAACAATAGATGTGGCACATGGAGGAACTGGATTATCTGCAATAGGATCCGCTAATCAAGTATTAACATCTACAGGTAGTGGAACTTTAACCTGGACAACTGCATCAGTGCCTACTGATGCATCAACATCAGTAAAAGGTATTATTCAATTAGCAGGTGATTTAGGCGGAACACCAAGTTCACCAACTGTGAATACTATAGGCGGTGTAAATTCTTCTACTATAAGTTCAAACAATGCATTAGTTACAGCAGCGACAAATAACAACACAAATAGTGCAATAGTAAAAAGAGATGAATCTGGTAATTTTTCTGCAGGAACAATAACAGGAAATCTTACTGGTAATGCAACAACAGCAGGAAATATAACTGCAACAAGTAATACAACATTAACTTCTTTATCAAATTTAAATACGGTTGGAACTATTACTAGTGGTGTATGGAGTGGAACAACGATAGATGCAGCACATGGAGGAACTGGAGCAACAACTAAATCAGCAGGTTTTGATGCACTTTCGCCAATGACAACATCAGGAGATATTATTTATGGTGGAACGAGTGGAAATGGGACTAGATTAGGAAAAGGTTCCGATGGTCAATTATTAACATTAACTAGTGGGGTACCATCATGGGCAAATAGTTCAAGTATTCCTTACACAGGAGCAACAGGAGCTGTTAATTTAGGTGCATATGACTTAAAAGTAAATCAATTAACAGTAGGGAGAGGCGGAGGAGCCGTAGGCTCAAGCACAGCAATTGGATATTATGCATTGTTTAACAACACCTCAGGAACTGAAAACACAGCAATTGGATATTATGCACTTCTTAACAACACCTTTGGAAGATATAACACAGCAATTGGGAATGGCGCACTGTCATACAATACCTCAGGAACTGATAACACAGCACTTGGATATCGTGCACTTTATCAAAACACCACAGGTAATTATAACATAGCAATTGGAAATGCTGCACTGTCTTGGAACATCACAGGTACTTATAACACAGCAATTGGAAATGCTGCACTTAGATTAAACACAGGAGCTAATAACACAGCAAGTGGGAATGGTGCACTTTCAGTCAACACCACAGGAAATTATAATACAGCAATTGGTGTTCGTGCACTGTCGTACAACGCCACAGGAAATTATAACACAGCAATTGGGGTTGGTGCAGATGTTTCTGTTGATGGATTAACCAATGCTACTGCCATCGGTAATGGTGCAATAGTAGCTGCAAGTAATAGCATTCAGTTAGGAAATGGAAATGTTACCAATGTGAAAACCAGTGGTACAATAACTGCGGGTGCGGTTACTTATCCTAATACTCATGGAACAAATGGACAAGTTTTAAGTACTACAGGAAGTGGAACATTAGCCTGGACAACAACATCTGCGCCTACTGGTGCATCAACATCAGCACAAGGTATTATTCAATTAGCAGGTGATTTAGGTGGAACAGCAAGTTCACCAACTGTGAATACTATAGGCGGTGTATATTCTTCTACTATTTCAAATTTTGATACAAGAATTACTGGTAATACAAATAGTATAACCAGTAACACAGCTGATATTATAAGTTTAAATAGTAATTTAAATAATAAGCAAAATATTTTAACAGCTGGGTCGGGAATTATAATAAGTCCTGGTAATGGTGAGGTGGTCGGGGATATTATCTCAATTTCAACAATTGAGTCTTCTAAATTAATTGGTACAGATATTGAAACTGTTGGAACCATCACTAGTGGTGTATGGAGCGGAACAGCGGTAGCAGTTGAAAAGGGAGGAACGGGTGCTACAACAGCAAGTGCGGCAAGAACAAATTTAGGATTAGAAATAGGTGCCAATGTACAAGCACCATTAACAGCAGGAACTAGTTATATTGTACCCAATGCTTCCATAACAGGAGCCACCAACACGAAACTAACCTATGATGCAAAAGGGTTAGTAACAGCAGGATCGGCTGCCACTACAGCAGATATTGCAATAAGTACGAATAAAAATTATGTAACCGATGCGCAGTCAGGTGTGCTATCTAATACATCAGGAACAAATACGGGTGATCAAACAATAACATTAACCGGAGATGTAACAGGAACTGGTACTGGAACATTTGCATCTACTTTAGCTAATAGTGGAGTAAGTGCAAATAGTTATGGATCATCAACATTAATCCCAACATTTACAGTAGATGCAAAAGGAAGATTAACAACTGCAAGTACTGCAAGTATAATTGCAGATGCTGGAACATTAACTGGTACTTCATTAAACGCAACATTAACAGGTTCTAGTTTAACGAGTGTTGGAACCATCACTAGTGGTGTATGGAGCGGAACAGCGGTAGATGTAGCACATGGAGGAACTGGATTAACTGCAATAGGATCCGCTAATCAAGTATTAACATCTACAGGTAGTGGAACTTTAACCTGGACAACTGCATCTGCGCCTACTGACGCATCAGTATCAGCAAAAGGTATTGTGCAATTAGCAGGTGATTTAGGTGGAATAGCAAGTTTGCCAACAGTAAATACTGTAGGTGGTGTAAATTCTTCTACTATAAGTTCAAACAATGCATTAGTTACAGCAGCGACAAATAACAATACAAATAGTGCAATCGTAAGAAGAGATGGGACTGGTAGTTTTTCTGCAGGAACAATAACTGCAGCATTGACAGGAAATGTAACAGGTAATGTAACTGGGAATCTTACTGGTAATGCAACAACGGCAACACTAGCAACTAACGCAACAACGGCAGGAAATATAACTGCAACAAGTAATACAACATTAACTTCCTTATCAAATTTAAATACGGTTGGAACTATCACTAGTGGTGTGTGGAGTGGAACGGCTGTTGAAATAGCAAATGGTGGGACAGGATCTACGACAAAAAATTTCGTTGATTTAACTAGTGTTCAAACAGTTGCTGGAGCTAAAACATTTAATAATGCAATTTCTGGTAGTAATACATCTAACCCAACAATTGCGGGATTTTCAGTAAATATAAATACACAAACAACTAATTACACATTATTAGCAAGTGACAATGGTAAAATAATTAATTTCACGAATAACGGCGCTATCACACTTGCACTTCCTGTGTTAACCGCTGGGTTTAATTGTATGATTATACAATCTGGATCGGGAGTAATTACATTAACTGGATCCTCGACTACAGTTAAAAATAAAAATTCATTTACAAAAACGGCCGGAGTTAATTCCATTGTTACTATTATTTATCTTGCCACCAATACTGCTATTACTATTGGCGATATGTCAAATTAATAAAAAATAAATGTTGAAATCATTTCTATATATATTATTTTTTTTCTCTTTTGCTTTTGACGGGCTAGCGCAAATAAATTTTGCACCATTAAGAGGGTATAATTATTATCCACCGATTTTAGCTCAAACTACTGATGCAAGTTCTATTTCGTATAATTCAGCTACTAGTGGTGGAAGTGTAACTTCAAATGAAGGATATGTAATCACTGCTAAAGGTGTTGTATGGAGTACTACTCAAAATCCAACTATTGTGTTAGCTACAAAAACTTCAGAATCAAATCCTACTATTTTAGGTGATTTTACAAGTAATATTACAGGATTAAATCCTGGAACTACTTATTATGTTAGATCATATGCGACTAGTAGTTCAGGGACTGGGTATGGTGCTCAAATAAGCTTCAATACCTTAACAACTGTTCCAACATTAGCCGCCACTTATCCATTTGCAAACATCACTAATACTACAGCATATGGTAAAATTAATGTTACTTCAAATGGTGGGGCAGCTTTAACTGCTGTAGGTTTATGTTGGAGTACAACCTTCACTCCAACAACTAATGACAATAAAGTAACAGGATATCCTGGATTGGGAATATCAGACTTTACGTTATCTGGATTAACAGCTGGACAAACCTATTATGTAAGATCATATGCAACAAATATTAACGGAACGAGCTATGGAACTCAGGTCCCTTTACTATTAGTGCCACTTGGTAGTCGCTACTTAGGAGGTATCCTCTATTATACTTTAGAAGCTGGAGACCTTGGTTATGATCAAAACCAAGTTCATGGATTAATAGCATCTGAGTATAACATAGATCCTTTAGGCAATGACTCGTATACTTGGCATAATACTAACGCTGCAAATAAAGATATTTATACTGGGGCTAATGCTACTGCAATTGGAACTGGGTTGACGAATACTGATATTATTATTGCTTCTCAAGGAACTGGCAATTACGCAGCCTATTTAGCTAGAGCTCATAATGGCGGTGGTTATACCGATTGGTTTTTGCCAAGCACGTATGAAATGTTGAAAATGGTTGTTAATAAGAGCAGTTTTTCTGCTCCCTATAACACGCTGTTAAATAATTTCTTTTGGACTTCAACCGATGGTAGCAATCCTAATGCTACTAGAATCACTTTTACAGATCTATTGATACGCTCCTATGAAAAATATAATCCACAAAGAATTCGGGCCGTTAGGGCTTTTTAATTATTTTTTCCGACACAACACTGTGTGAGGAAAACACCACCTAAATTCGACTCAAATCGGTTGATTTCGGTTTTGTCAAAACATAACCCATTACAAATCAACACCTTAATTTTCTCAAAAAATCTTCATAACCCTGAGGTCACGAGTTCAAATCTCGTTCTCGCTACATGAAAATCAAGGACTTACGTTAAATCGTGGGTCCTTTGTTGTTTCTGCGTGAGGTTTTGCGTGAGGTTTTGCGTGAGGTTTTAATGAATTGTTTTGGATAAAACAACTTAAGGTAATCAGTTTGCATCGCTATAGCATGGTCAATATGTGCGTTTTCTCCACTAAACCTTAAATATGTATGATTTTGATAAGGGGAATGCTAAAATAGTAGGCTGTTTGTAGTAATTTGTAGGGGTATTGCCATCATTTAAAAGTGCTTAAATTGACTGAAACCATTTTTTTTATTATTTGGACCACACGATTGCGAACCGACGGCCCTATTCTTGTAAGGCATAAAATAAATGCTAAATAGGTTGTCTATGAAGAAGTTTATTTATTTAATAGCAGGCTTGCTTTTGTTTTCCGGTGAATTATACAGCCAGTCTTATGGATTGCAATTTTCCAGTCATGAAGCAATACCTGAAAAACGGACTTCTCTGAATTTAATACCTGAAGAATCCCTATTTTTAAACGAAGACACTCAAATATCTTTTGATCTTAAATTTGTACCTGGCCTTAATGCCTATTTTGGTTATATATTAAGGGTAATAACTACCGATAACCAGAACATAGATATTGTATCTGTCGATAAATTTGGAAATTTTAATTTTGTTATCGGAGAATCTTTTTCTTATTCTTTTAAAATTGATTCTTCCAGTCTGTTTGGTAAATGGAATCATTGTGAAATTCGGTTTGATAAAATTCTGAAGGAAGTAAGTTTTTTCTTGAACAATCGTTTAGTAACCAAAAGCAAACTAAACTTTACCAATGCTACCTGTTGTAAAGTTTTTTTTGGAATTAGCAACCTGCCACTATATAAAACAATTGATGTTCCTCCTATGTATCTTAAGGATATTGATATTTCACAAAATAAAAAAAGAAAATATTTTTTTCCTTTGTCAGAGACTAGCGGTAGCAAGGCATTGGATATAGTTCAAAATGAAGTTGCAGATATAAAAAACCCCCTTTGGGTTGCGCCCCAACATCTTCATTGGAAACATCTTCAAACATTTCAAACCACCGCTACCCCCAGCGTTGCATTTGATAAAAAAAATGAAATATTGTTTATTATTTCAGTTGATACATTGTATCAATTTTCTTTTAAAACAAATCAACTATCAGGCGCTAAACTTTCAAAAAGTCGGCAGACTTTACCTGCAGGTAATCAATCAATTTTTGATGACAGATTTAATACGTTGTATAATTTATATATAGACGAAAAAACCGTATCAGCCTATGATGCCGTAGACAATTCCTGGAAGTTAAATTTCTCAGCAAAACCAAAACTTACAGAGTTTTGGCATGCTAATAAGTTTATTTCAGATGTTGATAGCGCTCTTTATATTATTGGTGGTTATGGCATGCTTCATTACAAAAATTTTGTTCAACGATATAGTTTTCGGGATAGAATATGGGAGGTTTTACCAACCCAAGGTGCTTTTTTCATGCCCCGCTATCTTTCGGCTCTGGGAACTAATGCTGCCAACGATACTGCTTATATTATTGGAGGCTATGGAAGTAAAACGGGAGATCAGAGAGTAAGGCCTAAATATAATTTTGAATTAATGACTTATAGTGTTAGCGACCGTAAGTTCAATCAGATTTATAATTTCAAACAGCCCGAAAAAGAATTTTGTTTTGCCAATAGTCTCATTATTGACGATAAAGCCAATCAATTTTATGGATTAATATTTCCTATTGACAGGTTTAATTCCCATCTGCAGTTGATAAGGGGTTCCCTGAGTTCACCTGAGTATGAGTTTTTGGGCGACAGTATTCCATATTCTTTCCATGATATCGAATCTTTTGCTGATTTATATTATTGCCCCTCAAGTAAAAAATTAGTTGGAGTAACTTTATTAAGTGATAAGAATAAATTAACTAGCATAAAGATATTTACAATTGACTTTCCACCCAACAAGCTAATTATAACTCAACCAGTTAATGCCAGTGTCAAATCGATCTATTGGTTCTTTGCATTCCTGTTCACGTCCGTCTTGATGATAATAATTATTTTTCTTATTCAGAAAAGGCGAAAACAAAATCAGCCACCTGTTATTGATACAACACTGCCTATTATACAATCTAAACCTTCTTTTCAATCATTGGCTGTTGAAGACACCTTATCAAGTCATGGTTTGTACGAGAATGTAAAGGTATCATCTGCTATTTTTCTTTTTGGTCATTTTGAAGTAATTGATAAGGAAGGAAACGATATCACCCGGCAGTTTACCCCGCTTCTTAAGGAGATATTTCTAATGATACTTATGTTCACTTTTAGAGATGGCAAAGGCGTTTCTTCGGATAAACTATATGAAACAATATGGGTTGATAAACCAATAAAAGATGCCAGAAATAATTTTTCAGTGAATATTGCAAAACTGAAATCAATACTCGAAAAGGCAGGTTCCACTAGTATTTCCAAAGAAACAGGAAAATGGAGATTTGAAATTTTAAACAACTCTATTAAACTGGACTACCAGCAATTTTTTAAGCTGGCCAATGAAAAACCAACCTCTATAGATAAAAATTATATAATCGAATTGCTGGCCATAATCAACAAAGGTGCTTTTTTAAGAGAGGCACAATACAACTGGTTGGATGACAGTAAGGCAGCAGTGAGTGACTTTGTTATTAATACCATCCTTTCCTATACATTAAAAGCCAGTTTGCAATCAGAACCGGATTTTATACTAAAATTAGCGAATTGTATTTTTCAATTTGATCAAATGAATGAAGAAGCACTGGAGCTAAAATGCCGTTCCATGATTATACTTGGAAGACATGGTTTGGCTAAAGAGACCTATTTGAATTTCACCAAGGAATATACTAAGAATTACGGACAGGATTATGTAAGAACCTATGCGGAAATAATCGGGTAATAATCTGAATCCTATTTTACAATTTTCACAGAAAGTCCTAAAAAAAGTAGCATTAATTTGTTCATTAGTTGATTAATTAGTTCTGCTATTAATCTTGCAAACGTTACTTAGAGTAAAATCTCTAACTAATGATTGTCCGTATTAAATATTTACCCGCTACTATTTTAATTAGAAAGTCCTTTTCTTATCACACACACTCGAAAGTCGTAAATAGTGTACTCAACGTATTGTTGTCTATTTGTTTGAGCAACATATGTATTGCACAAAATACTAAATTGCCAGTTTCAGGCCTAGACTATATAGACCCTACCATCGGAAATGTAGGTCAATTATTGGAGCCAACTAGGCCAACTGTACAATTACCCAATCAACTAATTAGGTTTACACCACAAAGAAAGGATTTTTTAGACGACCAGATTTCTACTTTCCCATTTACAATTGTTTCTCATCGGCAGGGTCAGGTTTTTTCTTTAAAGCCTTCAATTGGAGCATTAACAGATAAAAGCTGGATGGCTAAAATGACCTTTGACCATGCGCTTGAAATTAATAGGCCATGGTATTATTCCACCTATTTAGTGGATGATGAGGTTAAAGTAGAGTTTACAGCAGGTAAAAAAACTGGGTTTTATCGATTTTCATTTCCTAATGTAAAAAGCAAGGCAATACTATTGGGGGTATATAATGGCGGAAAATCATCTTTTAATTTTATATCGGCCACTGAAATTTCAGGAATGGAGACATACCATGAAGACATTAAAGTATTTATGTATGGAGTTTTTAGTGTTGCCGGAACTCCTGGGGTTCTTATAAAAAATAAGCTGTTGCAAGAAAGAATCGTTGATGGGGAAAGTGTAAAAGCGTATATCTGCTTTCCGGAATCAACCAGAGAAGTAGAATTTAAATATGCAATTAGTTATATAAGTGTAGATCAAGCAAAAAGAAATTACGAAAAGGAAATTAGTAGAAGTAGTTTTCAATCTGTAATGGATGCAGGTAAAATGGCTTGGAGTTCTGTAATGTCGCAAATAAAAGTGGAGGGTGGTACAGAAGCGCAGAAACGATCTTTTTATACGGCTTTATACCGAAGTTATGAGCGTATGGTTGATATTACAGAGGACGCATCTTATTATAGCGGGTTTGATAAAAAAATTCATAAAGATACTCGCCCCTTTTATGTAGACGATTGGGCTTGGGATACTTACCTTGCACATCACCCCTTGCGTACCATTTTAAATCCTTCGATGGAAGAAGATATGCTACACTCTTATGTACGCATGTATGAGCAAAGTGGCTGGATGCCAACATTTCCTTTGTTATATGGCGATCATGCTTGTATGAATGGGTTTCATTCTTCCATTACTTTTTTAGATGCTTACAGAAAGGGATTGAAAAATTTCGATATTGAAAAAGCATATCAAGGTATGCGAAAAAATGCAACGGAAGCTACTATGTTACCATGGCGAAATGGTGAAAAAACAGTACTTGACGATTTTTATCATCAAAAAGGGTATTTCCCTTCATTAGCAAAGGATGAAAAAGAAACTGTATCTGAGGTACACAACTTCGAGAAAAGACAAGCTGTTGCAGTTACGCTAGGAAACAGTTACGATGATTGGGCATTGGGGCAATTAGGTAAAGATCTAAATAAAAATGATGCAGATATCTTTCAATCAAGAGGATATAATTATAAAAATTTATGGAATAGTGAAAAGCAATTTTTTCTTCCAAAAGATAATAAAGGTAATTGGGTTAATATAGACCCAAAATTTGATGGAGGAATGGGTGGTCGGGAATACTATGACGAAAATAATGCATATACTTATTTGTGGCAGGTACAACATGATATTCCTGGGTTGATAAAATTAATGGGCGGCAACGATTCTTTTGAAGAAAAACTTGATCAATTATTTCGTGAAGGGCTTGGCCGTTCAAAATATGAATTTTGGAGTAAGTTTCCTGATGCTACTGGATTAGTAGGTCAGTATTCAATGGGCAATGAACCAAGTTTTCATATTCCATATCTGTATAATTTCACAAAATCTCCCTGGAAAACACAAAAACGAATCAGATTTCTTTTAGATGCTTGGTTTAAAGATAATATTTACGGAATACCAGGTGATGAAGATGGAGGTGGGATGTCGGCTTTTGTTGTTTTTTCTTCTTTGGGTTTTTATCCTGTAACGCCAGGTTTGCCAGTTTATACAATTGGGAGTCCATTGTTCAGTAAAGTAACCATCGACTTGCCCAACAAAAAACAATTTAAACTCACAGCTAATAATTGCTCAGTTGTAAATAAGTACATACAAAGTTCGAAATTGAACGGAATGGTATTAAAAAGCACTTGGTTTACACATGAGCAATTAATGTCCGGAGGTCATCTTGAATTAGAAATGGGACCGATACCCAACAAAAAATGGGGTGTTCAAGAAGACTCAATAAAAATCATACTTAAAGAATAGCAAAAACACCTAAAAAGCACAAAATGAATATAATAATTAAAACAATTCACCATTAATTTAGATATTAATAAGTTTATTAATCCATTTATTAAGTCGCTAGCTATAATTTCGTTCTATACTCATAAAACTGATTGCCGTATGAAAAAATTATTGTTTATTCTCCTTATACTGGGCACATCTACATTTACCAATGCACAAACCAAACCAGTAAGAGGAACTATAACTGATGCACAAGGGATTCCAATGGAAGGGGTTTCAATTTTTGTAAAGTCTAATCCCAGCAATAAAGTTTTATCAAATGCAAAGGGTATTTTTCAAATTAATTTATTGGATTTTGACAAGGGTGTACTTGTTTTTTCTTTTGTAGGGTATGAAAATCAGGAAGTTATAGTAAAAAATCGTCCAGTAATTAACATAGCGCTCAAAATTAATCCAGCGGAATTAAATGAAGTAGTTGTTGTAGCTGCATTAGGTATTACTCGAAAACAAAAATCTGTAACTTATGCATCACAAACAGTAGATCCTACAACATTAACCGAAGCAAGGGACTTGAATTTTTTAAATGGATTAACTGGTAAAGTAGCTGGATTGCAAGTAACAGGTACAGGACAACCTGGGTCTAGTGTCAGGCTTACTTTACGTGGAGACAATTCATTTTCAGGCAATAATCAGCCGTTAATGGTAATTGATGGAGTTCCCGTTGACAATCCGATTGGAACAAATGGCAATCTTGACTATGGTAATCCAATTTCTAATATCAATCCTGACGATATAGAATCCATCACAGTGTTGAAAGGACCTAATGGTGCAGCATTATATGGTGCAAAAGCAGCAAATGGGGCTATTTTGATAACGTTGAAAAAAGGCAAAACTGGTGGAGACGGAACCCTGGGTATTGATTTTAATCAAAGTGTCCAAGGGTATAAGGTTACTGCGTTTCCGGATTACCAAAACGTGTATGGAGAGGGATCTGGGATGCGATTAGCTCAGAATAATGGTAATACTATCAATAGGAATAACGGAGGGGTTAATATGGGAAGTTTTAACCAAAGCTGGGGTGCACCTATGTTGGGTCAGCCTTATAATTCTTTTAGTGGAGTGCCGATACCAGAAGGATATGTTCCACAATCTAATAATGTGAGTGATCTATATCAAACGGGTTTTACTAGTTCATCAAATCTTTCTATTAGTAAGTCAGATGCTAACTCTGCATTTAGGTTATCGTACGGTTTTACAAATGGAAATGATGTTGTTCAAAATGTTAACCTTATTAAGAAACACAACCTTTCTATTTCAGCTACCAGAAATTTAGGTAAAATTTTTAAGGTGGAAACAAGGGTAAATTATACCAATTGGAACACAAAAAACAGAATGCTTAAAAATTTGGATCCAGGAAACCCTTTAGCTGCTTATGTTTATATGGCACGAAGTACCAGACTAGATGCATTTCTACCATTTAGAGACGAATTTGGTAATTCTCCTATTACTAATCAAGTAAATAATACGGAAAACCCATATTGGTCTATTAATGCGAATTCTAATGAAGATACCCGTAGCGCAATTAATGGTGCAATTGTAGCTACTGCAAATATTACAACAGGTTTAAAATTGAGAGGACAGGTAGTGGCGGACATGTCAACAGTAGATAATTATGTGCATAAAGAGCTTGGAGGAAGATTGGTTCCATTGGGCAGCTATTCTAATTTATTGTCTCGACAAAACAACATGTTTTATGAGTTATTAGCATTATATACAAAAAAATTAGGTAACGACTTTAATGTAGAAACTTTAGCAGGATTTAGTATAAATGATGTAAACATAATAGCTAGGGCTGCATCAATAAGTGCTTTACTAGTTCAGAATATGCCGAGTATTGGTAATGCTAATTCAGTGCCTACTGCATCAGAATCATTAACAAGATCAAGGCAACAGTCTGCATATGTAAAAGCAACCATCGGATATAAAGAGTTTTTATATTTAGATGTTTCTGGAAGACAAGAATGGTCATCTACCTTGCCTTTGAGCAACAATACTTTCTTTTATCCGGGAATCGGTGCCAACGTAAACTTTTCGCAGTTTATAAACAACAAAAATATTATATCATCAGGTAAGTTAAGGGTTAACTATGCAAGAGTTGGTAACAGCACAAGTCCCTACCAATTAATTAATACCTATAATACATTAGGCTTGTTTTTAGGAAGTCCATTATTATCCTACACCAATCAATTAAAAAATCCTGATTTAAAACCTGAGCAACAAATTTCAAAAGAAATTGGTTTAGAACTAGCGCTATTTAAAAATGCAATTGACTTTAGTGCAACTTATTACAACAATAGCACTATCAATCAAATTGTTAATATACAAACACCTTCGGAAACCGGTTATAATAACAGAATAGTTAATGCAGGAGAAATTCAAAATAAAGGGTTTGAGCTAACAGCAAATGCTACAATTATAAAAAAGAAAAATTTTACTTGGAAAGCGGGATTGAATTTTTCTAAAAACTTAAATGAAGTAGTTTCTATTTTGCCGAATGTAAGTAGAATCATATTGGGAAGTAGGTTAACAACATTCTCGGTTAATGCAATGGTAGGTCAACCTTTTGGTGTCCATCTTGGAAGTGTACCGTATATGATTGGGGATACTACGCTTGTTGCTTCTGCAACCGGTAGAGATATTGTTAACCCAAATCAAATAACGGGTAGTCCACGTCCAGATTGGATTGGGGGAATCTCAAACTCAATTTCATATAAAGGGTTTAATCTTCAGGTTACAGCTACGGTTAAAATGGGGGGTGTTATATTTTCTGAGTCATATGGCAGAGCAGTATTTCAAGGAAACACATTAACTTCTCTTGTGGGAAGAGATGCATTTTTCTTAAGTAATTTTATTTTAGGAGAAAATGATAACGAAAGAAGAAATATAGGTCAAACGGTTGGTTCTAATATAACTCGTTATTTAGATTCAAACCGTGTTAAAGGAGCAGTGTATCCAAATGCTTATATACCCCGAACAGGGCCAGGAGGTGTTTTGTTAACTGATGCAAAAGGAAATCCATTGGTTGGTAATAAATTTTTGGGTTGGATGAATCCAACTACATATGCCAGTGATAACGTTATAAGTAATGTGCCCGGAAATACTTTTGATGCTACTTCTATTAGAATTAGTGAAATAATTTTGGGGTATACCTTCAATAAAAACATTTTTGGTAAAAAGAGTTTTGTCAAAGGTGCTTATGTGGCTTTGACAGGCAGAAATATTTGGCAAATTTACCAAAAAACTCCATTAGGTATTGACCCTGAGTCAGTAACAGGTGCAGGAAATGCAACTATGGGGGTTGAATCCGGTGGATCCTTTCCATATGCAACATTTGGAGCTTCTATTAAATTAAGTTTCTAATTAATTATTAAAACAAAAAAGATGAATAAGGTAATATATTTAATTTTTGTGCTGCTTGTTACAATTAACTTGTCATCTTGTACAAAAAAATTCGAAGAATTAAATACAGACCCCACACAATTTATCAATGCTACTCCTGAGGCTTTACTTGCCGTTTCTGTTAAAAGAACTGGAGATTGGGTTGGATCAACCGGAATTAATAATGGTATTAATGTAAATATGTGGGAAATTGCCAATTTTGGATCGGCAGTTGGAAGATATGCCAACGGAGATCAAGGAGTTTGGCAAAACTTTTATGTAAATATTTTACAAAATATAAATCAAATTGAAACTCAATTTGGCAAAGATACGCTTTATAAAAACAGGGTTCAAATTGCAAGAATTTGGAAAGCTTATGTATATTCAATCTTAACGGGATATTTTGGATCAATCCCCTTGACGGAAGCAAATAACGCTAATTATCTCACTGAAATAAAGTTTGAGTCAGAAGATTCGGCTTACATTAAAATATTGGGGATATTAAAAACAGCCAGTACAACAATTAATGTAAATAGCACAAAAGATAAGTTGGCCTATGATGTTGTATATGGAACTTCAGGCACACAATTACAAAATTGGGTAAAATTTGCAAACACACTTCGATTAAAAATTGCATTAAGAACTAGAAGAAACCTCGGTGCCTTAGCTGATGCAGAAATCAGAGATGTAATGAGCAAAGAAGCTGCTTTAATTGGATCAGAAAATGAAACAGCAAAAGTGGCTTATGAAAATGTAATAGGTAATGAAAACCCCTATTATAAAACTTATATCAGGGCGAATTTTACAAGCTTTTTTCCAAGGATGTCGGATATAATGTTTATGTATTTGAGATCTTATAAGGATCCTAGAATAAACTATTATTTCGATTCTGTAAGGCTTACAAGTAGATTTCGGGTTACTGATACAGTTTTAAATCCAACTAGAGATTCTTTATACGTAATCAATTATCCCATTCCACACTACGGAATTGTAAAATCAAAGATACTTTTACCTGGTTGGACGCCTCAGCTTACAGGTGGAGTAGATCCACAATTGGCTGCAGCAAATAATGGGGGGATAAACGGTGTTAGTGCATATTCAATGTTTTCATCTAGTATTCTTAATAATCCTAGTAGACCACTCATTGTACTAAGTTTTGCGGAAGCACAGTTTTTAAAGGCGCAAGCAAGAATCCAGAATCTTGGTGGTAATCAAACAGCAGAAAATTATTATACCTCAGGTATTGATGCCAATTTTGCTTTTTGGGGAATTCCTTCTTCATTAAGGGATACTTATAAAGCTGGAAATGGAGTAAAATTTGGTACTACAGGTAGTGGTTTGTGGAATTATCTTCATTTGGTAAATGCTAATATACCTGCAGGTGATATCAATAAAATATATCACCAGTTATGGTTGAATTATTTCCCCGATCAGCCTTTTGATGGCTGGTGCTTACAACGACAAACTAGGGTGCTAAATTTATCCCCCCATACTAATCCTAGTTATGCATCATTACTATTTCAAGATATTCCAGGTCGTGGATTTTATCCTTCTTCAGTTAGTACGCTAAATCCAGTTGGATATGATGGTGCGCTAAAACAATTAGGTATTCCAAACTACACTGAAGAAACGACTAACCCTTATAATAATTTAAAGTTTGCAATGCCGTATAAAGTGCCTGATTTTAATGCCATGAGCGTTTATTATGATCTATCTGGTATGAATAAATGGTATGGGACTACTATAGAATCAGTCAGGGCAGCTGGATTGGCATCCGGGTTTACTGTAAATGTTACTAAAACTTATAAACCATAGTTATGAGAAAAATAGATATTTTATTATTTATAATAGCGGCACTTAGTATTTTTTCTTCTTGTACAAAAAAGGGGGATGCACCTTCGGTAGCGGATAATATATTAAACTACACAATAAACGAAATACCTGTTACCACAGATTATACTGTTGGTGCATTTTATTATAATTTTACTACATTTAATACTTCCACTGTTCAAGTACCCACTGTTGGAAAGTATAGTATGGTTAATGGGGTAGTTCCTTCAGTTGTGATGACCAATCACATTCAACAAGCCAAGCGTGGAGGAATTGATTATTTCCTTTTTCCTGTAAGATCTGTAAGTAGAGACTTGATAAATTTCAGGACAGATTCATCTACCGTTAAATCTTTCTTAGATGTAAATACAGATAATTTAAAATTTGCTTTAGCATATAATTTTTTAAATACAACTTTTGCAATTTCAACTACTGATCCTCTAGAAAATAACGGAGTAAAATTGGAGCAATTTTTTCAAGACATCATTAAAATGGTGCCACAAATGAAAAATGCAAATTATATTAAAGTAAACGGTAAGGCACTTTTATATATAATGAATGCACATTTATTGTTTTCTAATGATAATATTAAAATCTATACCACTTTAAGAAGTAGGTTAAGCGCATTGGGTATAGAATTGTATATTGTAGGAATGCAAGAAAGATGGTCACCACCTGCAAGATATCCTTTCAGATTTCAAGGTTGCGTAGATGCTATTTACCATCAGAGTTATAGTTCACAATTGACAGATTGGGACAGATGGTGGTTACTTCCTCAAACAATCGATCAGAACTGGAAATATTCTAAAGAGTATTTTGCTTCAAATATGGGAGGCATTGATTACGTTCCAAATATTACACCGGCTTATGACTGGAAAATTTTACAACCAACTGCAGTTTCACCAAACTATCCCAGGACAGATGGAGGAAAAATGTATAAACAATTGTGTAATGTAGCTAAAATGAACGCTAGCAAAACAACGCGTTTGATACTAATAGATTCTTGGAATAAATGGGATGAGGATATGCAATTGGAGTCTTCGGTTTCGTATGGCGACTTGTATTTGAATATTACAAAACAACAGTTTAAGAAGCCCTAGCATAAAAAATAGAGCTATTCAGTAATTCAAAAGTCTTCCATATTTATTTCTATGAAAAGCTTACAAATAATTATTGTTGTTACTTTTTTTTTAGTTGTTATTGGTTATTCTAAAAATATTAATGATAATAAAACTTTATTTGTTAAAGAAGTTATATATGATGAAAGTGGGTGTAATTATAAATCGTACAGAAACCTTGTAATGGCAGGTTACCAAGGTTGGTTTACTGCAGAAGGTGACGGTGCTGAAAGAGGTTGGCGACACTATGAAAAGAAAAGTTGCGGTGGTTTTGCCCCTGGCTGTACCTCTGTTGATCTTTGGCCAGATATGAAGGAATACTCAAAACAGTATAATACTCCTTTTTCTTTTGTCAATGGTGACAATGCAAAACTATTTAGCCCTATAGATGAAGAAACGGTTGATCTCCATTTTAAATGGATGAAAGAATATGGCATTGATGGGGTTTTTATGCAAAGATTTGTAAATGAAGTAAAACAATCAAATCCTAAAGGGAAAGCACATTTTAATAAAGTGCTACAAAATGCATTAAACGCTGCGAATAAATACAATAAGGCTATTTGTGTTATGTATGATTTAAGTGGTTGTACTAGTAAAGATTTAGGTTATATTCAACAAGATTGGGAGGAATTGCAGCGCTTATTTTCGCTTTTTAGTAATACCATAAATCCAAATTATTTGAGACATAATAAAAAACCATTATTGGCATTATGGGGTGTTGGTTTTAAGGTTGGTAGAAAATACACAATTGCGGATGTAAACAATTTAATTGAAAAAATTAAAGGACCTACTAAAAAAGTTTCAATCATGTTGGGCGTTCCATACTATTGGAGAACTTTAACGAAGGATACAGAAAATGATACTAGCTTGCATGCGGTAATTAAAAAATGCGATATAATAATGCCTTGGGCTGTTGGAAGGTATAATCAAAATAATTATGAAAAAGTAGCCCTGAATTCATTACCGAAAGATATTCAATGGTGTAAAGACAATAAAGTTGATTATGTTCCTATCATTTTTCCCGGATTTAGTTGGGGGAATTTAAAAAATAATACCGCCATTTATAATTACATTCCAAGAAATGGAGGTGATTTTTTATGGAAACAAGTTGCGGGTGCAAAATTTGCTGGTGCTCATTCTTTGTATGTGGCCATGTTTGATGAACTAGATGAAGGGACAGCTATTTTCAAATGCCTAAGAGAGAATGAGTTACCGATGAATGCCAAAAATAAATTCGTAGGCCTGGAAAATAATCTGGATTCAGATTATTATTTATGGCTCACAGGAAAAGCTGGCAATTGGTTTCATGGCCAAGCTGGATATTCAGATATTAAGCCTATTAGATACACCTTGCATTGATTTTTTTAAACTTATCTCAAATAAATTACCATCATAAAAATCAAACATATATACTTATCATTTTATTGTTATTTGGATCAATTTTATCCAAAGCACTAATTTAAATTGTATTTAAAAAAACGTATAAACAACTAGTAATGAAATTTCATAAATATTTTTATTCTACCCACATTTTTTGGTTACTTTTTTGCATGCCAGTTCTGTGCGTTGGGCAGACAAAAAAAAAGGGAATAGTTGAAAAGCCTAATATAATTTTTGTTTTGGTTGATGATTTAAGGTGGGATGCAATGGGGTTTGTTGGTCGGTATCCATTTCTGAAAACCCCCCATATAGATAAGCTTCGTAAAGAAGGGGTTCATTTCAAAAATGCCTATTGCACTAATTCACTTTGTGCGCCTTCCCGGGCAACTTTTTTAACAGGGATGTTTCCTCAAACTAACGGAGTGAACACCAATCAAGAAGGCCGCGAATTAAATCCTGACAAAACGCCTTCATTTGGACAAATACTTCAGGGCGAAGGTTATCAAACAGCTTTTATTGGTAAATGGCACATGGCAGAAAGTAATGAACCCAGAAAAGGATGGGATTACTGGTGCAGCTTCCCAGGTCAAGGTCAATATTTTGGCAATAATTTAAATATTAATGGAAATAACATTCGGAATGAGGGTTATATCACAGACGAACTGAATAAATATACTTTGGATTTTATTGATGAAAATGCGGATAAGCCATTTTGTGTTTATCTGTCCCACAAGGCAGCCCATGCACCATTTACTCCGGCTGATCGAGACAAAAATTTATATACCAATGATCTGGTTCCTGAACCTGCAAGTTGGCTCGATAATATGGAAAATAAACCTTCCTGGCAAAGAACAGTAACAGTAATGAATGCAGATCAACGACATCGCTTGCGGGAAAAAGACTTGGCTAAAATAATTTCTCAAAAAAATCGTAAGCTCACCCCTTGGCCTGCAAAAACAGGAGTAGGAAATCAAAAAGATTACTTGCGAACCCTCACTGCTGTTGATGATGGACTGGGAGAAATTTATGATTTGTTAAAGAAAAAAGGAATTTTAGAAAATACAATAATAGTATTTGCCGGAGATAATGGATTTTTTCAGGGAGAACATGGGTTAGGCGATAAACGTCTGGCATATAACGAATCCATGCGAATTCCTTTGATAATGCGCTATCCAAAATTAGCAAACGCGAATCTGACTATTTCAGAAATGATACTCAATGCCGATATTGCTCCTACCTTTCTTGAAATGGCTGGAGTTTCAATTCCTGCACAAATGCAAGGAAAAAGTGTAGTTCCATTATTACATGGGAAAAATGAGGATTGGAGAAAGTCTTTTCTTTTTACCTATTGGACAGATCTTGTTTATTTTATTCCTCGAATAACAGCTATTCGAACAGAAAAATACCTGTATTCAACAACCCCCGATATTAATGACATTGATGAGTTGTATGATGTTGTAAATGACCCAGCTGAATTAAACAATCTTTCAAAGAAACCAGAATATTCAGTAATTGAAAATAATTTAAAAATAGAACTTGAGCAACTTAAAAAGGAAACTGGCTATAAAGCTGATGTGCCAAGACCAGATGCTGAATTCATAGGCAATGTGAAAAAAGGGAAACTCCTTTCGATTGATTTTGGGGATACTACATTAAATCACCAACCCGAAAATGATATTAGTTTCAATCGGGTAGTATTGAGTAAAGATCAGAGAAGAGTGAGCGGAAGTTTTTATGACAGTGCAACCACAGTCATAAAAGCACGGCCGGATTTAGATGCTTCAAAAGGTACTTTTATTATCGAATGTTTAGTTAAACCAGAATCCCCTGAAGGAATTATTGCTTCTTGTGGGTCACAACAAGATGGCTGGGCAATTTTTTTAGAAAATGGGGTACCTGGTTTTGTGGTAGCTCATGATAAGCATCTTCAGTTTATTGATGGGCAATCAAATATTATTAACAAATGGTCTCATATTATAGCAGTTATTGAAAACTATAATAACGTCATTAAGTTTTTTGCCGATGGAAAATTAATAGGACAGCGGAAAATGCTACTCCCAATACAATCCATTAAATCCAGTGCTGGAGATATTTATTTAGGACAGGATGCAGGGAGTATGATTGATCCGAATGGCGTTTCGGTTCATTATTTTAAAGGCTTAATTCAATCTGTTAGTTTCTATCGTGAAAAGATGCAAGATGCAAGATTAATAGAGTTGTCAAAATGAAATCTATCTTATCCGCATATGTGACAACCTTCTTATATGATATCTATTAAATCACTATTTATATTTATTGGCTGTTCTTATGTTCTAAATTGTTCTGCCCAAAAAACAATTGATACCATAGCTACAAAATTGGGTAACCTCGCAATACCAATTAAAATATATCTACCAAAAAAAGGCATTGAGAAAAGCCCTATTTACTTTTTTATACATGGTGGGGGCTGGAATGGAGGAACTCAAAATGAAGTTCCTCCAGCAACGCTTTCTGGTGATGTAGAATTTTTAGCTGATGAACTTGGAGTTATTTATGTTGGATTAGCCTATCGTTGTAAAGGCAATAATGCCACTTTTGCAGATGCAATAAATGACTTAGAATCAAGTGTTAACTGGTTTTTAGAAAATGGAAAAAGATTTAATGCAGACACTACTAGGATAGGTTTTGGTGGTACATCAGCTGGATCAACACTGTCTGCAGTTTTGGCTCAAAAATATCCAAATTGCAATATATATATAGGTGCTGATGGAATGTATAATTTATTAGACCATGATGAAAAAAAATCTCCATTTCCAAATACTGAAGCAAGAAGAATTTATGGGTTAGAAACAGAAGACAAAAGTAAATTAGCATCCGCATTTCATAATTTAAGAAAAAATCCACCTGTGTCACTTCTGCTTCATGGAAAAGAAGATAGGTTATGTCATTATACGCAAAGTATAAATTTTGCCAAAAAGATTAATGACGCTGGTGGTAAAGCCAAAGTCGTACTTTATGATAGAATTAATCACACCTGCTTAAGTGCAGCTTATCCAGAGGTTTTCAAACAGAGTGTAATAGAAATTGCAAATCTTTTTATAAATGAGTTCAATATTAAAAACGTAAAAATTGAAACAATTCAAAAGCTTTTAGACAAAAGGTTGGAAAATCAGTATCCATTGGAAAATATCACTGAAAGTAAAATGATTGGTTTATGGAAGTCAACAAATGAAGATATAATTTTTAAGCCCGATGGCAAAGGAGAACAAAAATTCAACAATAATGTAAAAGTGTTTAATTATTTATTCGAAAAAGGGGGTGTGAAAATAGTAGTGCAACCACAAAAAGAAAGATTATTTTATTTAAGGAAAAATGGTATTGTTATGTATGAATTATTTTCCGATGATTCGGAAAAAATATATAGGAAGCTAGATTTTAGAAAACAATAAATTTCGTTAGTATTTTTGACGATTTAATCAGGTTCACCTTATTCCACCTGTCTTGTCCTGAAATAGCTTTACAGCAAACTATTCAGTATGACAGGTTGGTATAATCGCAAATCTAGACAATCCTAAAACACTCCAAATTGATGACTAACACAATTTTTTGCAAAAACCTGGTCGATTGAAATTTTAAAAAAGAGCCACTTATATAGTGGCTCTTTGAATTTTATACTTTACTTACTACTTAATCTTATATTTTTTGTCAACATAAACCGATCTGTTCTTTTCCAATAATTGTTTAAAACTGGTTGATCTTTATCCCAAGCGCCTTTGCCATATAACTCATCATATGTGGCTCCTAACACCATTGGTTCATCTAACTCCTTCCATCCATTTGCTAAGCGTCTTGAAGAGTATACTTTGTTTTCTCCTGTATAAGATGAAAAAACAGCTGTTTTTATACCTAATTTTTCAAGGACTTTTACAAGCCTCTTTCTTATATCATCACCTGCTTTTGATTGATTAACAATAGTCCATTCAGTCATTAAAAATTTCTCTACATCTTTACCTTCTTCATATTTAGTACTGCTATATTCTGGTAGATACACCATCATCTCGGCATTAGTACTTTCTATATGTGGGACTACATTCGCGACCCAAGCATCACTTCGACCTTCCGCCCATTTTCTAGGAACGTCCCTCTCTGCAAAACTTACTGGTTTATTACGCATTCTTAATTTTTCACCATGGTGCTTACCACCCACAATGTCAAAAATTGTTTGTCCACCATCCTCTGATGCAGGTAAAAACTTCGTTGTATATTTTTCCATAGCATCACCATAGGCTATGCCATGACCAAATTTGATTTTATCAAAATTGGCTAAAATTGTTTGTTGTTGAGCAAAGGTTACTGCGCTCACAAACAACAATGTGAGAGATAATAAAATCTTTTTCATTTTTTTAGACTTTAAATTGTTTTCCTACTCGTAAGGCTTTTCGGATGCGCCCCGTTTTTTAAAGTGGGGTCTGGGCTCCACTAATATTAGACTGTAGTCATTACATAAAATAAAAAAATTTCATAAATTAATTCTATATCATTTATTACATTTAACAATTAATTAATATTCTCAGAAATGCCCTTAAAAAATTTAATGCCTATTCTAGGTATTTTTAACTTTATTTAAATACTATCATTAATGATCTATGCAAACAAAAAAGGACCTGGTTTCAAAACATAGACTCAGTAGTATTAATATTGTGGATAAATTAGGAGCAACAAAAAGTAGGCTTTAATAGCCTGTTTTTTTGGGAGTAAGGAATTTCTCAAAGACACCTACCAAACTGTAAAATCCCTTCAAATCATTCCAGATTTGGTTAGATTGTAGTTTAATTGTGGCTACACTTTAAGTTTTGAAAACAAAGGACTTACGTTAAATCGTGGGTCCTTTTTTGTTTCTGCGTGAGGTTTTGCATACTAAACAACTAGCCAAGTTGAAAATCTGTAAATACGGTAATAAAAAAACCTACTCAATATAATATTGAGTAGGTTTTACCTTCATTAAAACTCTAAGGTTTTTATATATTTTTAAAAATGGCTACTACTACCTGAAGCAATACATTGCCATTTACCATTTCTTTCCATAAAAGTATCTGTCCAATTAGTTGTTTTTGTATAATCTTTACCCGCTTCATCTGTTCCCTTTGTTACATGAGATCCAACTATCGAAGCTACATTATCACCATAAAAAGTAACGCTCATATCGCCATTAACAACACTATTTATTGTTCCTTTTGTATCACTTAGTGATTTTAGAACTTCCGCTTTACCTTGTTTAACACCTTTATCGTTAAAACCGGAGAAATCATCAGCAAGAAGATCATCATTAAATTTAACGCCATGATCTTTATCTAAGTTTGATAAATTCCAAGATGCTTCAATTCCCTTTAATTTTGTCTCCAACTCTGTTTTATCAACTGTGCTTATTGTTGCAGTGGCCGTTTCAGTTGTTGGAGTAGGAGTTGTACAAGCAACTAATGATGCTGATACAAGAATACATAATAATAGTTTTTTCATTTTCTTTATTTTTTATTTTAAAATTGATTGATAAAATATTTTGAATATTAAATTACCATTTACCTAATAGTACTCTAGTTCTAGATTTTGTATAGGTTCTTATTTCTTTAACTGAATTTGCATATTCTTTCTGCAAATCCTCATTAAGTGGTTTAAATTTAAATTTTGATGAAAAGTCTTTATGACTAACTACAACATAATGAGTTGTACCGTCAGTCATTCTTCTGCTAAGACTACCCAAAATAAGGCGGGTATTTGGAGGTAAATTTTTACTCCAATGAGCATCAAATTTTTCTTTAAAAAGTTTGCTATCTGTTATTTTTTGAAAAATAACATCTTGTACTAAATAATTTGTATTACTCTCATCACCAAAGCTAGATAATCTAGTACCTGATCCAGATTCTCCATCTATACAAAATTTTGAAAGCTCTGACTGAAATAGTTTCCATGATGCATCATTTGGAGAATCATATGCAACTCCCATGGCCTCAGGTGTTCCAACAAAAATTACTTCATGAGTTGCATCATCATTACTTTTGAAATGGTTTTGATATAAAGAGACAGAAACTCCCTTAATTAAATGCTCTTTTTTACCAAAATAGTCATTGTATAATTTTAAAACTGTTTGTTCGTTTTTGGGTTCTACATTAAAAGTGTAAGATGTAAACATGGTTGTTTGCGCACTAAGATTAGAAATGGCAGCAAAGAAGACCGTTAAAAAAATAAATATTTTTTTCATACATGTTGGTTTAGAAATAGGGTATAGCCCATTTCAATGATTAAATGAGTTTCTTAGGAATGATAGAGATTACAAGAATTGTAAATAGAGCTGTTGCGTTAGAATTGCAATAGAGTGGGTGATTTACGCTTAAAAGGTAAATGAATTTTTCGATATATGAATTATGCCTTTAAATCTTGTGACTTTTAGATCGTGCTTTACTATAAGTCAAGCACTTACGTTGAATTGTGGGTCCTTTTCTACGTGAGGTTTGCTTGAGGTTTTTGTCATTTCTAACCGAGACGAAGTATGATCAACCATATAGTTCACGTTTAATAAATAGTGAATATGGTTTGTAATAAGACTAGTTTTACATCGACTAGGAGAATTTTTTAAACATTTTTGAAAATGAACTTGAAATATATGAATGCCATAATGAGACCCTCTTTTAAATTGTTAATTCTAATATTATTCGTTGCATGCTCGCCATATAAAAAGGTGACTATTTCAATGAGTGAAATACAAACTAATAATTGGCTTAATAAATCAGAACAAGATGTTATTTCAAGTTTGGGCAACTATAAAAGAAAGGAAAAAATAGATTCTGGGTATAAGATTTCATTTGATTATAGCTCTTATAGAGTCCCTAATAATAAGATTTATACAAAAAGTTATAACATTTCCAATACCAATATTGTAGATAAGAAAGGCAATTTATTAGTGCAACGCACCGACGCAATGCCAAATAATAATATGCAAAATTATAATAATCAATTGGAGGTTGTTAATTTAAAATATCTTGAATTTTACTTTGATAAAAATAGAAAAGTTTCCTATGTTCTTGCCTCAGGTTATTCCGATTCAATTCGATATGAATTACGAAAAAAAATAAAATAGGTATTTCTAATAAATGTAATATTTTGATTGCCTTACTTTTTTGTAATAGTATTAGAGCTGAGTAAAACATTTCTAGGATCCACTTCTATATTTTCCGGTATGCCCTTTACATTAAAAGATTGACTTAATTGTTTCTTATTCAAATTCATTTTTAATAATAGGGGCGTTTTGCTGTCTTTAGTATAATAGCCAATCTCAATAGGTAAGTCAAAATTAAAATCGGAAAGCTGCGTTTGTGTTAAATTAATATTGACTTTTTTACTTTTAGCATCGTAACTCCATGTAGCATCAATTTTTGGATTCACTGGCTGGTATAACCATTGCTTAAAAAATATTTTTAAATCCAAACCGGAAGCTTTTTCCATCTCCACCATAAAGTCATTAGAAGTGACATTGGCGTTGTAAAACTTTTTATAATAAGATTGAATTCCTTTTTGAAAATTTTGCTCCCCCATTTTATCTCTCAACATATGCAAAACCCAAGCGCCCTTTTGGTAGGTTAATCCAGTTGTTACAGCTTCTTTTTCAGCTGTTCTAGGGGCTATAATACTAAAGTCAGGCATTTTTACAGTCATATCAAAAACTGCTTTTTTTGCCTTTATAATTCCTTTTTTATATTCTGCTTCACCATATTCATTTTCAATAAAGAGTAAAGTAAAAAAGGTTGCAAATCCTTCACTTAACCATGCATCATCCCAGGTCGATTCTGTTACGGCATTACCAAACCATTGATGTGCTATTTCATGAATAACAATATTTCTTGTACGTTCATCACCCTTGCCATTCACTAAATCCTCTCCATAAAATATTGCAGAGGAAGTCTCCATTCCGCCATTCACACTAGGTGTTTGAATATTGGCTAATTTTTCATAGGCATACGGGCCTACATACTTGGTATAAAATGCCAATACCTTTTTAGTAGGCTCTTTAAAATCATAAAATCCTGCTTCTCTATTTTTTGAATAGACCCAGGTTTGAATTGATTTTCCTTCAAAATCATCCAGATATTGTACCGCAAAATCAGCAACACCTAAAACAAATAACCAAGAAGATACAGGAACAGATTGCTTCCAATGTGTGAACTTTGTATTGTTTCCTAATGAGGACTCTTCTAATAATAAACCATTTGAAACTACTTTATAATGGTCTGGGGCAGTTACAATAAACTCTGAAGTCGCTTTATCACTCGGATGGTCAATAATGGGTAACCAATGTCTGCCGCGATTTGGCCAGTTCTCATTAAAAAAACTACGATCTCCAAATTTAGTCGCACCAATTCTTAAACCATCAAAAGGAATACCATGGTATTTGATCTTAAATGTGATGGTTTCATTGGCAACGGAACTTTTAGGTAAATAAATAATTAATGCATCATTCTCATGTGTGTATTTTACTGTAGCATTAGAAATACTAACGCCCTCTACGACCATTCCTTTGTCTTTCTTTTCCGATGATTTATTAATTAAGTCTAAACGAAAATTTTGCATGCCTGCTTGCTTAAAATTAACAGTAACTTGGGTAATTCCAATAATTTCATCATTGCTGTCAGTTAAGCGCAATTGAAAAGAATAGTGTTTGATGTCTATATTATTATTAATTGGATATTGATCAGCCCAAACAGATAAGGGTAGGGTGTATAAAATGATGTTGAAAAAATATTTAGTTAACCTATTCATTATTGTAGAGTTATTTTTTTCAAGTAATTACCTTTTGCATCCACTTGGGGAGGTGTTGCACTATTCACAATGATTCCTTCAATTGGGATAATGGTTCTAGTAGTTTTATCATTGGCCATAATATCATATGGCAAATCCATGAAGAAATTATTGACTTTGATTTGAAATTTTTGGAATCCTACTTCCTTAATGGTAATTTCCAATATTTTGGTTGTTCTCAAATAAAAATCAAAAAATGGTTTTAAATTTTTATTGGATGCATTGCTAAATAATTGTTCAACATCAGCGGTTGTTACAAAATTATCATACGTGTATTTTGTATCAGTAGCTAGTTTTTTTAATGTTGGAAAAAATATATCATCCCCAATTACATAGCGTAAACTATGCATGAAAAAAGAACCCTTACCATAAATATCTCCACCAGAATATACTAATTCCTCTGTTGCTTCATCCACAGCGGGAACAATAGGCATTCTATTTCTTGAATTTTTACGATGTCCGGCAATTATTTCATCGTAAGCCGCTTCGCCACCAAGTTCTAACATAGTTAATGCTTCTGCATAAGTTCCAATACCTTCTTGAATCCACATATGTCCCCAGTCCTTATTGGTTACTTTATTCGCCCACCACTCATGTGCGTATTCGTGTAATAAGTTTGCAGAGTATTCTTGTCCATTAATTGTTTTATAACTAAACTTATTATCAAAAGTGATCATAGTTTGATGTTCCATGCCAGAATTTGGTACTTCTGCAATCCCAATTTTTTCTTTTGCCCATGGGTATTCCCCAAAATATTTTTCTAAAATTTTACTATCTCTTTTTCTAGTTTCAATCACTTTTTTCGCATGCATCGTGTCTACTTCTAATATATAATATTCAATAGGCACTTTGGTTCCCAAAACAGTGGTGTATTCATCTTTGATGACTTTGTATTTACCAATATTGAATAAAATACAGTAATTACTAATGGTGTAATTGGTTTTCCAATGATAGGTTGCTTTGTTCTTTTTTGTAGTTACGTCCATTAATAATCCTGGACCAGCCACCATTAAATTTGATGGAATGGTAATTTTCAAATCAGCCCCTTCATTAGGTTCATCACTTGGATGGTCTTTGCATGGGTAATACATTTTTCCACCTTCTCCTTGTATATTTATGGACATCCAATCATTACCATTTTTATCTTTCGCCCATGTAAAACCTCCATCCCAAGGGGGTTTAATTGCTACTGGAGGTATGCCATTATATTCTACCAATACTTTTTGATTGCCCACTTCAAAACGAGTGGCATTTGTAATAAATATTTTATCATCATGTTGGTAAAAGGAAGCAGGTTTATTATTCACTTTTACTTTTGTAACCGTATATAAATGAATTAAGTCGAGTAAAATAGTATCCGTTTTTTTTGACAGATTTAAACTTA
>Ga0255118_1000038_pt1 | contig 36245 bp, 34 predicted proteins | sample Law_Atlam_RepB_8_2_FD_188584 | JGI IMG/M metagenome (GOLD analysis project Ga0255118, IMG submission 188584) | Freshwater microbial communities from St. Lawrence River, New York, United States - Law_Atlam_RepB_8h | ecosystem: Environmental > Aquatic > Freshwater > River | place: USA: New York... | reverse complement strand
TATACCAAGCTTACCTTTTATAGCTTCTCCTAAACCTAATCCTCTTTGCAGGATTTGATAATTCCGCTTAACCCAATATTTTTTATACTTTACCCACTGACTTGTAAAGTTTCTTTGTTGTATATCTTCGATATTCAAATTAAATTTTTTCATTTCATCTTTGGGAAAATAAATTCGGCCTTTTTCATAATCTTCCACAATCCCTTGGGCGAAATTAATAAGCGCTAATGCTGTGCAAATCGCGTTGGATTTAAGAATATTTTCTTTGTTATCTTGTTTTACAAGACTTAAAATGAGCTCACCTGCTGGGTTCGCAGCATCGTCACAATATCTGATTAAGCCACTAAATCGAGCATGTTGTTTATAATTAATATCTTGATTAAATGCATTAATAAATCTATATAAGTTATTGATTTTTAGACTATATTTTATATATAATTTTTGTAATATTTTAAAATATCCGTCGTTAATTTTTTGATTAAATTCAATTTTTTTAAGATGATTTTTGAGGTAACGAATCTCTTTGGTGCGTTGTTGTTTTGACTTATTTCCTTCATCGGCAATGTCATCACCAAGTCTAGCAAAAGCATATAAAGTGATGATTGCTTCTCGTAAATCTTTTCCCAGTACAAAAGTCCCTACGGTAAAATTTTCATAATGGTTTTTTGATTGAGTGATTTTGTAACGGCTGATTATGGATTGTGTCGGCTTCATAAGCTCTAGTATGTTATAGAATAGAAATCTTTAATAGATGAGGTGAGTTTCATGTTCGGTATTATAGGTGGTACTGGTTTGGCTTCAATCCAAGAGCTAAAAGTTGAAAAGCGCGAGCTTATTAGAACCCCTTACGGAGAGCCATCTCAGCCACTTATTTTTGGAACTTTGTCTGGTAAAAATGTTGTTTTCTTAGCTCGCCATGGTTCAGGGCATACAATTCCACCTCATGAAATTAATTATCGCGCCAATATATGGGCATTACAATCAGTCGGTGTTACAAAGATAATTTCAGTAGCAACAGTTGGTGTGATTGACGACAAAGTAAAGCCTGGGACTATTTGTATTCCGAACCAGATCATTGATTACACTTATGGACGAAAAAATACTTATTTTGATGGTGCTGAAATGCCAGTCAAGCATATTGATTTTACTTATCCTTATGATGAACCTTTGAGAAAAATTATTATTAATATCGCTCAATCTTCTTTAAATACATTAATAGCTGGTGGTGTATATGCGGCTGTTCAGGGCCCAAGATTAGAAACAGCCGCTGAAATTAATCGCCTTGAGATGGATGGAGTAACTATAGTCGGCATGACTGGAATGCCAGAAGCTGTTCTAGCAAAAGAACTCAATATGGCTTATGCGGCTATATGCCCTATGGTGAATCACGCCGCAGGAAGAGGGCAGAGTAAAGACGCTATTTCATTCTCTAGCATTAATGAGCTTTGTGATAATGATGTTTGCCGTTTAATGATGACGGATGTGGTTAAGTTGATTCAAGAAGTCGTTTTAAAAAATTAAATGGCTATTAGACAAGTATTAAAAATGGGGGATCCGTTGCTCTTAAAAGTTGCAGAGCCGGTTCATGATTTTAAAAGCCAAGCTTTAAGAGATCTCATTGAGGATATGCAAGATACGATGCATGCTCTTAATGGAGCAGGTCTTGCAGCGCCACAAATTGGTGTTAGCTTAAGGGTTGTTATCTTTGGCGTAGAAAAAACACCAAGGTACCCAAATGCAGAAGAGGTTCCTTATACAATTTTAATTAATCCAACACTTACTTTACTTGATGATGAAACGGAAGAGGGTTGGGAGGGATGTCTTTCAGTTCCAGGCATGAGAGGGTTAGTGCCAAGATTTAAAAAACTTCGCTATCAAGGTTATGATTTGAATCACAATCCAATTGATCGCACAGTGAGTGACTTTCATGCGCGAGTTGTTCAGCATGAGTGTGATCATCTAGATGGCGTTCTTTATCCAATGAGAATTGAAGATTTGAGTAATTTTGGATTTTCTGAAGTTTTATTCCCCGATTCAGACCTTCAAGATGATTAAAGGTTATGATAGAATTCTCGCTCCGGAAGAGTGGCTGAGCGGTTTAAGGCAGCGGTCTTGAAAACCGTCGAGGGTTCATCCCCTCCGTGAGTTCGAATCTCACCTCTTCCGCCAAATCAATATCAGTTTTTATAATCTAAATCATTTAAAATCAATAGGTTACACACTAATACACTGAATTTTTAAAGTGTATTTTTTGCAATTTTGTCCACAATTTTGTCCACTTTAGACTAAAAATTTTGATATTTCTTCTACTTAATCAAGTTGGATACCTATTATTGATATGTATCAAATTTGTCAATGATTCTTCAACCTCTGTAAGTTGATAAACAGAAAAAGAGTGATGATTAAGTTAGCGTATTAATTTATAACGATAGAAGAAAAGATATCCTGAATTGACTGTGAGTTCTATCTTGTCTAGGTCGACACTAAAAATTTAAGCAGTTCACGATAAATTAAGAGTCCGCTGCTCTACCAACTGAGCTAATCCCCCAGGAACGGATATTTTACAGTAATTGTCTGGGTTGCAGAAGCTTCAAGGCGGGGGATTTTGCTAGTGGTGGAATAGGGGTGTGTTTGTAAGTGCTGGTTTTTTTAGTTCAAATTTCTCTAATAGCCGTGCTAATGACTTTATAGGATGAGCGTAGCAAAAAGATTGATAGTGCTAATCCCACCACGATATCTGCCCAACCACTCTGTGTAAACCACACAATAAGTGATGCAATGATGACAGCAATATTATTTGCAATATCATTTCTTGAACATTCCCAAACAGATGACATATTAATATCTTGATCTTTGTGTTTTGTAAGCAAATACAAACAAGTTAAGTTTCCTACTAATGCTATTACTCCAGCAATACTCATGATTTCAAAAATGGGTGTCGTATGGTCAATGATGTTCTGAATGACTTGTGATAAAACAAAGAGCGCACCTATTAAAATTAATATCCCTTTAAAAAGTGCTACACGAGCTTTAGCTTGATTACTTTTGTAAATAACAAATAGACTTAATACATAGGTGATTGCATCTCCTAAATCATCTAAGCTCTCTGACATAAGACCTGTGGATTGAGCAATCAAGCCTGAACTAAAAACAACAATAAATAAAAAGACATTAATCGCTAAAACGATTTTTAATGTTTTAGACTGATTCACTTTCATAGCTTCAATAGCACAGCTTTTATTTTCGCAGCAATCTGACATTTCTTATCTTATTAAGTTGAGTTTTAGCTGCTCTACCAGCTGAGCTAATCCCCCAGAAGAGAACATTTTACAGTATTTGTCTGCTAGGCAGAAGGTTCAAGGCAGGGGATTTTGGCGGGGGTGAAATAGGGGTGTGCTAGGAAACATCCGGAATCAGGAGATTTTTGGATGATATTGAACTTTCAATAATAAAAGCGTATCATAAATGTATGAAAGCTATTAGAAATTATCTAGTTTTATGTTTATTGCTTGTAATGCCACTGCAAAGCATTGCAGCTAGCTTTCAGCTCGCCTGTCAAAACAATCATAAAACTTCAGTGACTGCTGAAACAAAGATGAGCCATTGCCATCAAACTAAAGAACATAAACAATCTAAAGAAGTGCAAAGTCATAAAACTTCTCATCATTGTTTATCATTCTGTGCCCAAGTTGGTATGGCGGCATTAACTCAGGATACTGCTGTTGTATTTTTTCAAGATAACGGCAACGTTTATAACGAGTATTCATATCATTACGATTCTGTAATTTCCCCGAGCATTCAAAGACCACCCATCAGCTTTTCTTAAAAAATAGTTTTAGGCTTTTTTTAAGCCTTATTTTTATTAATTAAGGAAATCTATGTTTACTTGTAACTATAGATTATGGGTCATTCCCTTAATCTTTTTATCAAGCCACCTAGTAGTAGCAGCACCTATGGGTTTTGAGGGTTCTGTCATGACTATGGGGGACTTCAATCAAAATTGGCGTGAAGCCGGGTTTAATTATGCGATTACATCTCGTGACGCTTTGGGATTAACTCATCTTGAGTTTCGTTCAGATGATTACAAAGATAAACGTGAAGTCGATACGCTTAATTACACTCGTCTATTGTCTCGTTGGAATTTAACCGATGCTCAAAGTAATCTATGGTTATTTATGGGGATAGGTGAGATCAGAGGAAGTGTTGATAATCAAAGTATTGATAGAAAATTTATTGCATCTCCAGGCTTTCAGTTTGATTATGAGACAACTCGTATTTACTTTGCGACCACTCATAAACTCTACCGAGCTTCAAATTTAAATCACGACACTACATCAATTCGTGCAGGTTTTTCTTTTTACGAAGCTGATTACGATCAAACACAGCCGTGGTTTATTTTAGAGACAAAATATACCAATCAAATATCTGACAAGATTGAAGTGACACCTATGTTGAGACTGATTAATAAAAATATCTTTGTGGAGGGTGGTGTGAACAATAGTGGCCAACCTCGTTTAAATCTTATGTATACATTTTAAGGAGTTTTTATGAAACATTTATTATTAGTAGTAGGTTTAGGATTATTTTTAACTAGCTTGAATGGTTTTGCGACGCCATCTTATAAAGTCACTATGAACGGGATGGTATGTTCTTTTTGTGCGCAAGGCATTGAAAAGAAAATGAAAGCCTTGAGTGAAACAAAGGATGTCTATGTTGGGCTAAAGAATCGTCTGGTCGTAGTTGAAGTCAAAGATGGTTTAACTTTATCGCAAGATGTTATTAGAAAAATCATCAAGGATGTAGGCTATGAAGTTAAAAGTATTGAAGTAAGCGAGCATCCTATTGAGCATATCAAATCAGGTGCGGATAAATAATGCCGAAAAAATATTTAGATCCTAAGTTAATTAAAACCAAGCATATATCCTTACTAACTCTTTTTTCGTCGGGAGGCACACTGATTTGTTGTGCCTTACCTGCGTTATTAGTAAGTTTGGGAGCAGGCGCTGTGATGGCATCAGTGGTGAGCTCTGTGCCACAAATTGTTTGGTTTTCAGAACATAAATTAGGTGTGTTTATATTTGCAGGAGTGATGTTATCAATATCTGGATTTCTACAATGGAAAGCTAGATCCTTACCTTGTCCGAGTGATAAAGAGTTAGCGGAACTTTGTAATAAAACTAGAGTAAACTCACTAAGAGTTTATTTTTTTTCAGTTTGTGTATTTTTCATAGGTGGCTTTATGGCTTTTGTAGCACCTTGGTTAATGAGCTAACCTTTTACAAGGAGAAATAGTATGGAACATATGATGGGTGAAGCACACTGTTGGCATATGGTAATTATGTGTTTACTAATGACAACGTTTTTGGTTTTAGGTATTGCGTCATTTATTAAGTATTTGTTTTATAGCAAAAAGAAATAAGAAGTAAGAAGTAAAAAGCCACTCTTGGTAGTGGCTTTTCTTATCTGTGGTGTGCTTAGGTGTGCTTCGAAGAAAGCTTAGGAATAGACTTCTGTAGCTATTAATCTTTAATTTTTGCCAAAAATTTTAGTGTCACATCCCCTATATAAGACGAAGGGGTGGAGGGGGTATACACCTCTTTTATAACTCCGTTTTATTCAATTCTAAATCCTTAAAAGTTAATTATATTCACACTTAACTATATGATTTATATAGGATTTGTGTAGTTGACTTCAAGTAAACTCTAAGCACTCTAGATGACTCTATATTAGAGATAGCTAGATGGAATATAAACTCTAGCTCTCTATACACCCTAAGGGGGTAGAGAGGCTGGAGTTATTCTTTCATACCTTTATCAGTAATCCATACTTGGTCACTTAAATTACCTCTTGAACCAGTGCCAACTAGTCCTTTATTTACTAAGTTACCTATAATAATTCTCATGTCATAAGTTCTTTTTGCTGAGGGATGCTCAGTCCAGAGATTGCAGCATTGTTCTATTACGATATCCATATCATCATGACCAGATGATAGTGGTAATAGCCTATCTTTCAATAAGTTTAAAACCCTTATTTGCTTGCTTGTTAGTTTAATGTTTTTACTTTTCTCTAAAATTTCTCCAAGCTTTTCTACAGTGCAAGTTGTTTCAACTTCACCATAAACATCTAATTCAAGAGTTTCTAATCTGTAGCCGTATCTAATACCACATTCACTATCTTTAGATTTTTCTAAAGTCCATTCAAAATTTCCATTGCTATCTTTTTTAACAAAGATGATGGTATCCATTGACGCCTTGAGGCTTGAACTTCCTCTCATTCCTCTAGACTCATCTTTACCTGAATGGTGAATGATTAATACAGTGGAGTTGAGCTGCTCAGTAATTAACTTTGCTTTTCTTATAACACCACTCATCTCAGAGGCAGAGTTCTCTTCTATATTTGGACAAGCCATATTTAGAGTGTCTATAATGACCATCCCACTATGAAATTGTTTTCCCTTGTAATAATTGATGAAGTTTTCAACAGAGCCTTTGTCACCTAAAAGTAAAGAGTCTTCGTCAATATGCATAGTAGAAGGAGAGGTAGCATTTTTCTTGCGCCATCCTAGAATTCTTTTAGCCACACCCCTGAATCCTTCTAACGCTGTGTAAATAATTGGTATATCTCTAGAAACTGGAAGCCCAAACCATGCTGAGCCTGTTCCTAAGTGCATAGCTAAATCTATAGCTAGGAATGATTTTGTTGATCCACTTTCACCATATATGGTTGCTATACCCCCATCAACCAAGATATCTTTTATTAGCCAATTTAGTTTAGGAAGGTTTTCAAGCTCATCAATCGTGTAACTTCTTCTCATTATTTCCTTGCTAATTTCTGGCGAGCCTATTTGCATGATTTCTCCTTAGCATTTTGAGTATCTAACCATGCTTGGATATCTTCTTCTTTCCAGACTGTAAGTCTTGAAGTAATTTTGATAGGTCTAGGAAAATCACTATTTTTGTCTGAAGCAAGTTTCCAGATAGTTGATTCACCCATATCCAATATCGCTGCTAAATCTTTAACTCTATGTGCCTTCTTGTTCATTTCTATTTCCTTTTTAAGCGTTTAATAAAGATACTTGACCAACAATAACTAGCTGATAAAGTATTCGCATAACTCTCAGAAGATTCATTAGTCTCTTAAAGTTACATCGTGTATGTTCTTCTTCTTGATTAAATTTTAATAAGGGTGAAATTAGGATTAATTAAATGTATGTTTTATGAAAATTAAATATGACGATTGGTTAAAGATTCTTCAGCAAACAGTCCAAGAGAGTAACTGGAGCCATCTTCATAGCCATTTAAAATCTGAAAATACTAAGTTTCTTATTCTGAAGAACTATATTGATGAAATTCAAGATGCCATCTTGAGTGGATACAAAAATGTAGAGAATTCTGATTGGCTCTTAATTAAGCAATCATTTCAACAAAGCATGAACGTATTTAAGGAGTTTAGAGAGGGCATCGCTTTGGATTATTTTTTAAAGAATATGCCAAATAACAAAGATATTAAAATCGTTCTAGGCATGTTCACTAGGGAAGCAAAATTAAATATATTTAAAGAAAATCCCAATCAAGCTAATTGGGTAGTATTTGAACTAATTAGCGATGTAATAAAAAGAATATCTAATCATCCCAATATTGATGATATGCGTGTCAAACAAGCTCTATATGAGCCTCGCGTTGGTCGTCCTGATGACAATCCTATTGAGCCACCATTATTTATTAATAGATTTGTTAAAACTATCATTGAAAATGATATTACCTTTAATAAGGTTATGGAAAATGAAATAAATAATTTCAATACTCCTAATCACGATTCAAGGACCTACAGGAAAAAGTTTGAAGTATATAAATGGGCTGCTTTGAATGAGTATTTATATGAAAGAGCTATGAATAAAAAAGCCATGTTATCAACTGAGGAAATTGATAGAGTTCGTAACTATTGGAATGGAATACAGCTTCCAGAAAAATTAGAGATTTATGCCTCATTCATAACCTATGGTATAGGAAAGTTAGAAGTGAAAGACGTCCAGATAATCAAATCCAATTCAACTCTTCATTAACTATGATTTAGAGTTTTTTTATATTCCTTTTCTTTATCTTTAAGATAGCTCAATAACCAATCAACAAGTTTTCTTCTTTCATCTAACCAATCATAATCAGCCATATAAGACCTTTCAACTGCTGAACCATATTCATGGTCAAGTTGTTTCTCAATGACTACATTAGGAAATCCTGAGTGTCTTAAACAAGTAAGCTTGACAATTGTTCTATTTCCATGAGCTGTTGCATCAAATCCCATTTCCTTAATTAACAATCTAGGTCTGCTAGATGCGTAGGCATCTCCAAAACGATTAGTAAATATGAAATCATCTTTGCTTGCCTTGAGAATGTCTTTAAGTTCATTAAGTAAATTTACCGCAATGTTTGGAAGGGGAGTTACAAATGAATTGCTGCTCTTCATAAACTCTTTAGGAATACTTAATGTTTTTTTAGCTGGGCTATACCAACTCCATTTTGCATTAGACAAAGAACCAACTCTTAAGCCTGTAACAATATTTATGATGAGATATACCTTATCTTGAACAATTGGGAGTTTTTGAACCTTAGACCAATACATTCCTAAGTCTTCTAAATCAACAGACTTATGGCTGATTGTTTTGGTTTTCTTAAATACTTTATTTTTTCTAATCTTATCTAGTGGGTTATCCCCTTTATATGCTCTTTCTTCAGATGCATATTCATAAACGAGGTTGATAAGTGACTTGGCTAAATTCATCGTAGTGGTTCTGTTATATCGTTGGATATCTTTCTTTCCACTCACTAATTTAACTGGATTGGATTTAACTTTTTTTAAAGTTTGGAGTAGGTCAGAGTCAGTAATTGATAGGATGGATTTATCCTTTAAATCTGCCTCTAAATAGTTCTTATAAATGCCTCTAGAACGCTTAATATGAGACTTAGACCACACTTTATCAAGCATGGTAGAGCGATACTCCACCATATCTTCAAATAGGGTAGAGAACATGAATTTATCACTAGATTTCTCTAGGTTTTTATTCTTAATATTGTTGAAATAATCTCTAGGATGAATACCTTGTTTGAGCTGTTGCTTAGAGATATCCCTTAATCCTCTGGCTTCATCTAATCCAACAGAAGGGTAAGTGCCAAAACTTAATTGTATTTCTTTACCACCTAACTTGCCTCTGAATAGCCAATACTTGGAATTTGGTTCAACACGCAACCTTAATCCACCCCCATCATTCTCATAGATGTAAGCTTTGCCATTAGGGCAAGTTGAATTTTTTACTTTAACGTTGCTTAGAAGGTTAACGCCATAACCCATAAATTTTTGTCCACTCTTTTGTCCACAATTGAGAAAGATTCTAATATAGGGTTATAGACTAAGCAAGAGTAATTAATTAACTAAATCTTATATATAATGGGTATTTGAGGGATATTGGGAGAGGGTAAGAGGGTGGTAGAAATCAAGTGTTAGAGAATAAATAGGTCACACCTCTTCCGCCATACATCTTTATTCTTAATTCTGAGCGGCCCCGTATTATTGGCAAGTGATTAAAAACTTCTTGACCCCAATTAAATTCTACCTTTAGTACACTGAACTAAGACCTATTGAACTTGTCATACAAAGGTAATAATAGTATATTCAAATGGTAAATAACTAAGCCCGTTTTGCATTCACAGTAAAAATTGATTGGTTGAAGATGAAAAAAATAGACGTAGTTATTATTGGTTCTGGAATAGCTGGATTAACAACAGCATATTACTTACAAAAAAATTTTCCTAATCTTAGTTATGTGATCATAGAAGCAAGAAGTGATCTTGGTGGAACTTGGGATCAGATGAATTTCCCGGGGGTTCGTTCAGACACTGATATGTATACTTACGGGTTCAGCTTTAATCCTTGGCAGGGATCAATCATAGCTCAAGGAAGAGACATCAAAGCCTATTTAACTGATACTGCAAAAAAGTTTAATATCAGAGAGCACATATTATTTGATACAAAGGTCGCATCATTATCCTGGAGTGATAACCAGTGGACAGCAAGAACTAGCCGTAATGATTTCACCAGTAAATATGTTATTTGCTGCACTGGTTCGCGTGATTATACATCCCCTAATTTTCCCAAGTTTAAAGATGAAAACAAATACCAAGGAGAGATTGTACATACCCAAGATTGGGGTGATGTGGAATTTAAAGGTAAGAGTGTAGCTATTATTGGAAGCGGGTGTACTGCTGTTACTATGACACCGGCAATTGTAAAAGAAGCTAAGAAGGTAACATTAGTTCAACGAAGTGCTGCGTGGATTGTAAATGTAGATGGTAAGGAAAAATCAACACGTCGCTATAAATCGTTTGAAACCTTAATGGATTATTTTCATAGCAGGCTTTTTAAAAAATCATATAAAAAAATGATTATAGCTCGCTACCCTTATTACAATAACACTAACATACCTTCGTATGATTACTGGGATCAACGGCCTGCTTGTAGCTTAGATAATGATTATTTTGACGCTGTAAAACTAAGTAAAGTATCTGTAGAGCACCAAGAGGTTAGTAATTTCGAAAAAAATGGTATTAAGTTAAAAAATGGAAAAGTTATTGAATGTGATCTTACCATTATGGCTACAGGTCTTAATGCGCAATTGCTAGGCGGTATTGATATTTTAGTGAACGATAAAAAAATACATATGAATGATACGAGTTGGTACAGAGGGATGATGTTTAGTGGGATACCAAATCTTTTTGCACATACTGGATATATCAATTTTAGCTGGACTGCTAGATGCGAAATAGTTAGTCAGCGCATTTGCCGAACGCTCAAGTATATGGAGAAAAAAAGATTAGCGAGCTGCACTCCTAAATACGTGGGTAAAGAATCAAAACCATCAATAGAAGCAAATTATGTATTGCGATCAGTAGACAAATTTCCTAGTCGAACTTATAAATTTTATAACTCAAATTACTACCTAGATTATCTAATTTTTAAATGGACAAGAATTAATGACGGAGCAGTAGATTTCAAATGATAGTTAAATGGATACACTTATGAAACTCGAAACAATAGCGCTGCATCACGGTTATGATTCAGATAAAAATGATCAAAAAGCAGCAACAACACCAATCTATCAAACCTCAGGATTTACTATTGACGATACGCAGCATGGCGCAGACTTGTTTGACCTTAAGGTTGAAGGAAATATATATTCAAGAATAGGTAATCCTACGAATGATGTACTTGAAAAAAGAGTCGCGGCAATGGAAGGTGGTATTGGAGCGCTCTCTCTAGCTTCTGGTATGGCTGCAATCACATATGCTATCCAGTGTATTGCAAGATCTGGGGATAATATTGTGAGTACCAATCAGCTATACGGAGGGACATACAACTGTTTTATGCATAGTTTCCCTAAGCAGGGTATTACTGTGAAAATGGTTGATGGAGCAGATTTTAAGGGGCTGGATGAAGCAATAGATGAAAACACTAAGGCTATTTATTGTGAATCAATTGGCAATCCTTTAGGCAATATTATTGATTTAAAGAAGTTTGCAGAAATTGCGCATAAGCATGGTATCCCTTTGATTGTCGATAATACTGTAGCCACACCGTATCTGTGTAGGCCTATTGATTTTGGAGCGGACATTGTTATTCACTCCCTTACAAAATATATAGATGGTCATGGGGCGACGATTGGCGGAATCATTGTTGATTCGGGAAAATTTGATTGGGTTAAAGAGGCAAAGAAATATCCAATGCTTAATGAACCAGACCCGTCTTATCATGGAGTGATATATACAGAACATTTTGGCCCTGCTGCGTTTATTGCTTGTTGTCGGGTTGTTCCTTTAAGAGAATCAGGAGCTTGCTTGTCACCCCATAGCGCTTTTTTAATCATGCTAGGGCTTGAATCTTTGGGTGTAAGGATGGAGCGACATTGCCAAAATGCTCTTGCGTTAGCCAAATACCTAGAAAAACACGAACGAGTGGAATGGGTAAATTATGCTGCTCTGCCTAACGATAAGTATCATGATGTTTGTAAAAAAATAACCAATGGCCAGGCCTCAGGCATCATCAGTTTTGGTATTAAGGGAGGAAGTGAGGCAGCAGCTAGATTTATTGATGCACTTCAAATAATTTTGAGAGTGCTGAGTATGGGTGATGCTAAATCACTCGCATGCCATCCAGCATCAACCTTACATAGACAATTAACTCCAGAGCAAAAAGTTTTGGCTGGTGTTAGTGAAGATTTGATAAGAATTTCAGTAGGTATTGAGCATATTGATGACATCATTGGGGATGTTGAACAAGCAATTGAGGCTTCAAAATAATAGCACTCCTTGATGTTCTATATTCTTAGTTAGGGTAAGTCGTCTTCCGCTATTTATTTCAACCTAATCCACTTCAAATCTGTTCTTAATAGCTTTATCATAAACTTCCAGAGATGATTTATACATAATGTCTAGCGTAAAAGGCCTGTGTATATTTTTCATTTGGTTTGTATTGGTAGTTTTCATAGTCTTTAACATTGCTTTTGATAAGAGCTCTGGACTCTTAGGTTTTGTTAATAGAGCTCTTTTGTAGTTCCTTAAAGTTTCTGGAATACCTCCGACAGGACAGCTAATAATCGAAAGACCAACAGACATTGCTTGCAACAATGCTTGAGGAACGCCTTCATTTGCATAACTTGGCAATACAAAACAATCCATTGCTTGCAAGTAGGGTACGATATTTTGAATATCACCAACAAATTTTATACTCTCAGGATAAGAGGAATTTTTAGCTAATTTTTTACAATTTTCCATTTGTGGACCATCACCTATTATGATTAACGTACACAATGGATTTTTTAATAGATTAAAAGCTTCTATTAAATCGCTGTGTCCCTTCCATGACCTTAATGTTGCCGCAATACCAAAGATGAAATGTTTCTGCGGAAGTTTTAGTAATTTTCTTTGTTTTAATTTATTTCCAGGCACAAATATATCGGTATCAATACCTGTAGGGACAGAAGTGGCAGGGGCGTGAACAAACTTATCTCGAGTTAAATCCTCTTTGATAGATTCGCTCGTTGTCATGATTGATTCACAACCTTTGTTATAAAGCCATTTGGAAGATAGATTTCTATGCACATGAGTACTTATATGTCTCGTTCTTACAATTGCGGGTTTTATATTTAAGGTTAAGCGAGCTAAAGCTGAAAGCCAATGATCAGTACTTGAATGGCAGGAAATAACGTCTGGCCTCACTTCCTTGATAAGCTTTCTTAAAGAGAACAAATCAGCAAGCCTCTTTTTTTGAAGATTAATACCATCACACCTTACACCGTAGAGGTGGGCTCGTTTTGTAATCATGCTAGTTTTGTCTGCCGCGATAATGACCTCATGTCCATATTTAGAATATATCTTTGCTTCCGTAAGCACTCGAATTTCTTGACCACCCCAGCCTAAGGAAGATTCTGTATGTAAAACTTTTATTTTTTTATTTTTTAATAATTCATTGTATAAATGAAACCATTCTTTATTTTTACTTTTTATTTCAAAGGCTTTAGCAGCTTTTAAAGCATTTTTTGAAAATAATTTTCTTTTCTCCCATGCTTTAATTAAAGCATCAGCAATACTGTGTTTATCCTTCTTGCAAATGACACCAGCAAGATTCTTTACAATGTGAGGAGCTAAGCCAACGTCTTTTGTTAATACAATAGGTAGTCCGCAACATAGCGCCTCAAGAGCTGCATTAGGTAGGCTGTCATAGAGAGAGGGCAGGCAAAATATATCTGCTGCATCTAAATATTTTTGGATATTATCTTGGGGCCCAGTCACAAGAATGTTATGGCCGCGAGCTAGATCTTTTAATTGATTTATTTTCTTATCTTGACCTACAATGATCGCTTGAAATTTTGGTAGCAATTTAATGGCTGCAACAATTTCAAAAGCACCCTTTCTTTCAAAGCCTGAGCCGACAAAAAGTACTACAGGTAATTTGGGGTTAAGCGACAATTGTTTTTTAGATGCTTCTTTCTTTGAAGCCGATGCGGGGTGAAATGACCTTGTATCAATACCATTTTCAATCACTTTAATGCGTGATTCCGGTACTTTATAGTAGTTACATAATTCTTTTTTAACAAGATCGCTATTTGCGACATAAAAAAGATTTTTGTCTTTAGACATCTCTTTCTCAATACGAATAATTTTTTGATGGTAGGGGTCTATGGAAAGCCACGCTTTTTTATACCAAGGGCTAATTTCTTTTAATCTATCGATCCAAGCTGCATGAATGCCATCTCCTAATCTATATATATCCACCCCCGTCAATCTCTCGTGAGACTGAATGAGGTCGAAATTATTGAGAGCAATAATTTTTCTAACTGATTTTTGGAATCTTATAAATTTAGTGAATCTAAATAAGCCATGGGACTTGGCTTCTATCCACTGAATATTTTTTGATTGATGGGCATTTCGCTTCCAAAGCTCAGAAATGATAAAAAAATTAATGCCAAGCTGACTTAAACCAGACGATGCTCTCAGGATAAAATTTTCTGCGCCACCAAAGGCTGTAAACTTTCGTCTAATAATTGCTATTTTCATATGACAATATCGTATGTAGAAATTAGATTATACGTGATTGAGATCTCACGCTATGACAGCTTTTAATTTTTCAACTAAATCATTTATCTTATTTTGATTCATTTTTAAGTTATTTTTGTATGCGACTAAGAATGTATCTTCAGCTCGCGATCCCAGTGTATTTATTTTTGCTTGATTAATAGAAATATTTTCTTTTGATAATTGGTCAGATATCAGGCTCAAAAGACCGCTCCTATCATCTGTAATAATATCCAACTGGTAAATATGAGACTGTTCAACTTGTGAAATCGAAATTTTTGTATCAAAAGCGTGGTGTGTTGCTTGTCGGCTTCTTTCTGAAAGTTTTGTTGGTTTAGTTTCTTTGCTATTTTCTAATCGACTTCCTAATTCTATTTCTATAAATTTAAATAAGCCTTCGTAACTTATATTTTTTGGATTGGCATCAAGCAAATCGAAAAGATTGAGGGCATAATTATGTTGAGTTGTGAATATTTTCGCTGCTGCTATGTTGTATCCGATTTCGTCAAAAAAATTGCAGGTCTTGTTAAAAATATGCATCGTATCTTTTTGATAAATAAGAACCTCAATACCTTCACCATTTGAGCGATGTCTAACGCGTATGATAGGTTTTTTTGGTGTCGCATGAGTAAATAATAGCCTTGTTTGCCATGCAATTTCTTCTTCTGTATATTTGTAAAAATAGTTTCTACCAAAACTCTCCCAAAGCCCTTGGTAGAGATCATCATTGATATTGTATGTATTGAGTATTAAAGCTGCTTTTTCTTTCCGTTTCGCGATTGAATCTTCATGGGATAAGTTGTCATGTTCTAAATAATTGAGCGTATATTTAAAAAGATTTTTTAGAAGGGTGGCTTTCCACTGGTTCCAAACATGAGGACTGGTGGCTCTAATGTCGGCAACTGTCAATAGATAAAGTGAAGTTAAATTTTCTTTATTGACAACTTTTCTTGCAAATTCTTCAATAACTCTGGGATCTGACAAGTCTAATTTTTGCGCTGTATGAGACATCATCAGATGTGATTTAACTAACCATTTGATGAGCGCCTCATCATGTATTGGCAAATGATTAAGTTTTGAAAATTCACTAACATCCTTAGCCCCAAGTTCGGAATGGTCCCCACCTCTTCCTTTTGCAATATCATGAAATAGTGCAGCAAGGTAAAGAATATGTTTATTCGGATAGTTTTTAAATAAATCATAGCAATCGGGAAACTCATGTTTCAACTCATCTTTTGCGAATCTTCTTAAATTTTGAATGACATTTAGAATATGTTCATCAACAGTATAAATATGGAATAAATCATGCTGCATTTGACTGACTATTTTTCCAAATGCGGGAATATATGCGCCAATTAGATTACATTTGTTCATGATTCGAAGCGATCGGTTGACCTTATTATTTGACTTTAAGATGGATAAAAACTTTTCTTGCTGATTCTTATCTTTTCGAAATGCTACGTTTATTTTGTTTGCTGCATCACTGAGGAGACAGAGAAGGTTCGGACCTAATGATTTAAGGAGTTTATATTTTTGAAAGGTGATGAATACATCAAAAATATATGGCGTTATATTTTTATTTTGAAATGTGGGATTTATTTCAAGATAATCATTTTTTATAATTAATAATTTGCTATCAGTAATTTTAGTTATGTTCTTAGTATCTTTTGGACTCAGTTTTTTTAAGAGCACTTCGTTAATGAAGGTTGTAAAATTAATTGCCTCGTAGACATCCTTCATAAATAATTCACTTCTCTTTTTGTGAGTAGTTTTTTTGTACTTCAATAGTAATGCCAACTCATTTTGATAGTCAAAAAGCAGCCTATCTTCACTTTGTTTTGCAGTGACATGAAGAAGGATTCTCAAATTCTTAAAAAAGATATCGGTTTTAATAAGTTTCTGATAATTTTTCTTATCAAGATATTTTTTTTGATTCAACTTTTCTGGTGTAAATCTTTTAGAACGGCTTTTGCCTATCCATTGAATCATCTGAAGATCCCTTAGGCCTCCAGGACTTTCTTTTATATTTGGTTCTAATTGGTATGCAGATTGATTATATTTTTGATGGCGAAGGTCCTGTTCTTTTAACTTGCCTTGATAAAAATGTTCAGGAATAAGTGTGTCATTTATAATCTTTTGTAAGTTTTTATAAAGAACTTTATTGCCATTAAGGTACCTACTCTCCAAGAGGTTTGTTTGTACTGTGATGTCCCTTTTAACTTCAATTTTTGTTTCGTTAATACTTCTGACGCTGTGACCGATTCGTAAGCCAAGATCCCATATCAAACTAATAAACTGTTCAATTTTTTGACTTAGGTGTTTGTTGCGACCCTTTGGGATTAATATTAGTAAATCAACGTCCGAATATGGGAAAAGTTCTTGCCGACCATAACCTCCGCAAGCAATGAGAGATGCGGTATTACCGAATTGAAGATCTTGCCAAACTTGACTTAATGTTTTATCAATAAGCTGTGAGTGATTTTGAAGGTAGGATAGACCATCTCTTTTTTTTAAGAATATTTTAATGAGATTTAACTCGTTTAAAGCTAACTCTTTTTTAAAGCTTAGTATTTCTTTTTGAATCAAGATTTAATTAGCAAATGCTGGAGGGGCGGGTGTTTTTTCAGAAACTGTAAGGACTTCATAGCCAGTTTCAGTAACTAATATTGTATGTTCCCATTGTGCAGATAGGCTTCGATCTTTGGTGACAATAGTCCATCCATCGGGCATTTGTTTAATATCTCTTTTTCCTGCATTAATCATAGGCTCAATAGTAAAAATCAATCCTGCTTCTAGAGTCAGTCCCGTGCCTGGCTTGCCATAATGAAGAACTTGAGGCTCCTCATGAAAGCGCTTACCAATACCATGGCCACAAAATTCTCGCACCACACTAAATCCATTTTTTTCAGCAAAATCTTGAATGACAAATCCTATATCACCTAATTTTGCACCTGGTTTAACTTGCTGAATACCTAACCACATTGCTTCATAAGTCATTTTACATAAACGCTTAGCTTGGATTGAAGTTTCTCCCAAGAGAAACATACGACTTGTATCGCCATGGAAACCGTCTTTTATAACCGTAATATCTATATTTACAATATCTCCATCCTTAAGTGCCTTTGGGCCTGGGACGCCATGGCAAATTTGATGATTAATAGAAGTGCAAATAGATTTTGGATATGGGGTGTGACCATCTGGTGCGTAATTTAATGGGGCAGGGATCGTTTTTTGAACATTAACCATGAAGTCATGACAAAGCCTGTCAATTTCTTCAGTGGTAATGCCAGGGTTAACAAAAGGCGTAATATAATCAAGAACTTGTGATGCTAGCTTACCAGCAATACGCATTTTTTCGATTTCTTGGGAATTTTTGATGTGTATTGTCATGATTACTGCGTTTAGATTACATTTGAACTCGTTTATTGTGCTATTATAGCGCGCTTCTTCAAGGTTTTTGAGGAAATAATTTTGCATTACCTAACGTTAGGGTGTCTATGAAAATAGATGTAATTAGGTGATGTTTTTTTAACCCATAACAACGGAGTCAATTATGTCAGTTACTATGCGTCAAATGTTAGAAGCGGGTGTCCATTTCGGCCATCAAACCCGTTACTGGAATCCAAGAATGGCACCATACATTTTTGGTGATAGAAATAAAATTCATATTGTTAACCTAGAAAAAACATTACCAATGTTTCAAGAGGCTTTGAAATACATCCGAACTCTTGCTGCAAACAAAGGACGTATTCTTTTTGTAGGCACTAAAAGACAAGCTCGAGAAATTCTTAAAGAAGAAGCTTCCCGTGCAGGTGTTTCTTACGTGAATCATCGATGGTTAGGCGGTATGCTCACAAATTTTAAAACAGTTAGACAGTCTATTAAGCGTCTTAATGATTACGAAGCAATGCTTGAAGATGGAAGCTTACTTAAGTTTAATAAAAAAGAAGCATTAGGCTATAAGCGTGACTATGAAAAATTACAACGCTCGATCGGTGGCATTAAGGACATGACAGCACTTCCTGATGCGATCTTTATTATCGACGTAGGCCATGAAAGTGGTGCTGTGGTTGAAGCGAATAAGCTTGGAATACCTATTATTGGTGTTGTAGATACTAATAATTCACCTGATGATATTTCATATGTGATTCCTGGTAACGACGACTCATCTAGAGCAATTAGACTTTATGCAAGAGGCATGGCTGATGCGGTTTTAGAAGGTAAAAGTCAGGCATTAAACGAGCTTGCTAAGTCAGTATCACAAGAAGAAGAATTTGTAGAAGTGACTGAGGCAGTTGCTGAGTAATTGTTAGGCAATCTTTTAAAAGGGGCTTCATGCCCCTTTTTTAATAATAAGTTTATTCATACAGAATTTAAGGAGTAATTAAAGTGGCAGAAATAACCGCAAGTATGGTCAAAGATCTTCGTGATCGAACAGACGCACCCATGATGGATTGCAAAAAAGCACTGACAGAAGCGGATGGGGACAGCGCACGTGCTGAAGAGATTTTAAGAGTCCGCTTTGGAAATAAAGCAAGCAAAGCTGCTGGAAGATTGGCTGCTGAAGGAATTGTAGTTGCTTTTGTAGCGAAAGATGGCAAAACAGGAACACTTCTTGAAGTAAATTCAGAGACAGATTTTTGTGCAAAAAATGAAGACTTTTTAAAATATACGCATGATCTTCTAAATGCTATCAATGAAAAAAATCCAGCCAATATTGAAGCTTTAACAAGTTTAACTATGTCTTTAGGTAACGCTGAAGAGGTCAGAGCTCAACTTGTAGGGAAAGTTGGTGAAAACATTACGCCACGTAGATTTGTTCGGTATCAAACGACCGGCCAAATTACAAGTTATGTTCATAGCGGAAGAATTGGTGTGCTTCTAGATCTTCAAGGTGGTAACGATGTCTTAGGGAAAGACTTAGCGATGCATATTGCTGCAAACAAACCTAAAGCGCTTAATGCATCAGGTATTGATCCCCAATTGATAGAGGTTGAAAAACGCATCGCTATTGAAAAGGCAAAAGAAGCTGGCAAACCTGAAGCTATGTTGGAAAAAATCGCAGAAGGTACCGTTCAAAAATTTCTCAAAGAAGTTACTTTATTAAACCAACCTTTCGTAAAAGACGATAAGGTAACTATTGAGCAGTTATTAAAGACTAATAATGCGACCATTAACGCATTTAGTATTTATTCTGTAGGTGAGGGTATAGAAAAAGCAGTTGTAGATTATGCCGCAGAGGTTGCAGCAGCAGCTAAGGTTTAATTTAATAGCGATTAATAAAGGATTGTATGTTTTATACAGTCCTTTTTTATGTCCTCTAGTTTAAAAATACGTTAAACTTTAAGAAAATTATGACACGATCAGCCTACAAAAGAGTTCTCTTAAAAATCTCAGGTGAAGCCCTTATGGGTGATGATCCATTTGGTATCAATCAGCATACCATCTCAAATATTGTGCAAGAAATTCAAGAGGCGCTCGATTTAAAAGTTCAAATAGGCATAGTGATCGGTGGTGGAAATATATTCAGAGGTGTTGCTCTAGGAGCTGCCGGCATGGATAGGGCAACTGCTGATTATATGGGTATGATGGCAACAGTCATGAATGCCTTGGCTCTTCAAGATGCCATGAAGCATGCAGGGATTGTAGCTCGCGTTCAGTCAGCGCTCAATATAGAGCAAGTTGTTGAGCCTTATATTCGAGGTAAGGCAATGCGTTATTTAGAGGAAGGTAAAGTCGTTATATTTGCTGCTGGTACTGGCAACCCATTTTTTACAACTGATACTGCAGCAGCCCTTCGTGGTGTTGAGATGAATGCAGATATTATGATAAAAGCCACCAAAGTAGATGGCATTTATTCGGAAGACCCGAAAAAAAATCCAAATGCAAAGCGCTATGAAGTTATAAGTTTTGATGAGGCCATTCAAAAAGATTTGAAAGTGATGGATGCTACTGCACTTACTTTATGTCGAGACCAACAGTTACCTATCGCAGTATTCAATATATTCAAATCTGGAGCACTTAAAAATATTTTATTAGGGCAAAATGAAGGCACGCTTGTTATGCCAAATGTTCATTGATTAAAGAGGACTGTAATGACTGAAGCAATCAAAATAAATGTAAGTGAAAAAATGCAAAAATCACTGGACTCTTATAAGTCTGATCTAGCAAAAATTAGAACAGGTAGAGCGCATACAGGACTCCTAGACCACATTTTTATTGATTATTATGGATCTATGGTTCCCATTAATCAGGTAGCTGGCGTTAATTTAGGTGATGCAAAAACAATCAATGTGCAGCCTTATGAAAAAAATATGGTTGCCAAAGTTGAAAAAGCAATCCGTGACAGTGATCTTGGTTTAAATCCAGCGACATCTGGCGATCTTATTCGCGTCCCAATGCCCTCACTTACTGAGGAACGAAGAAAGGACCTTATAAAAGTCGTGCGGACAGAGGCTGAATCAGCAAAAGTGGCGATGCGAAATATCAGGCGTGATGCAAATGATTCTCTAAAAAAATCTCTCAAAGAAAAAGAGATGAGCGAAGATGATGAGCGCAGGTCACAAGAAGAGGTTCAAAAGATTACGGATAAATTTATCGCTGAAATCGATAAGCTTCTTCAGTTAAAAGAATCTGAATTACTAGCGATTTAGTGTTTAATTTTTTTCGTTCAGTAAAAACGCAAGACGCATTATCAGTAAAACCTAAACACATTGCTATTATTATGGATGGTAACGGTAGGTGGGCAAAGAAACGTCTCATGCCGCGTATTTCTGGGCATAGAAAAGGCCTGGAGTCAGTCAAAACTGTTATCACTCAATGTCAAAAGCTAAACATTCCCTTTCTTACATTATTTGCTTTTAGCACTGAAAACTGGCTAAGGCCTTCTCAAGAAGTTAAATTTTTAATGTCTTTATTTCAAGATTCAATTAAAAAAGAATCATCAGCTTTGATTAAAAATAATATTCGTTTTAAACTAATTGGGGACCGCAAACCATTTCCAAAGAAGCTTAATGACAAAATAAATAGTCTTGAGAAGCTTACTGAAAAAAATACTGGACTTACATTGAGTATTGCAATTAATTATGGCGGAAGATGGGATATTGTAAATGCGGTGAATGAATATAGAAAGCAAAATCATTTCAAAAAAACATTCACTCAAAAAAATCTTATTCAAAAACTTTCTTTAAATTTTGCGCCAGATCCAGATCTTTTAATAAGAACAGGTGGAGAAAAACGGATTAGTAATTTCTTGATCTGGCAATTTTCATATACCGAACTTTATTTTACAGAAAAATTGTGGCCTGATTTTAATGAAAAAGCCTTTATGGCAGCGCTGTTTGAGTTTCAAAAAAGAGAACGTCGATATGGCAAGACTAGTGAGCAATTATAAATGTTAATGCCTAGAATTTTTTCTGCGTTCATTATGCTGATAATTTTTTTATCTTCCTTATTTCTATTTTCTGGAAAAATTTTCCCTTTTATTATCTATCTATCTTCACTTTTAGCCCTTTATGAATGGTCAAAGCTTTTAAAATTTAACACCGAACAAAAAAATATTTTTTTAATTACTTCAGTCATAATAATTTATTTTATAGGCAGGTATTCAGAAGATGATAATGGCCGATTAATACTTTTATTATCTTCTATTTTTTGGGTTTGTGTAGCTCCCTTATTTTTAATTTTCAATCCCAGGTTAAAAAATTTCCTCCTAGGGTCACTTATTGGGTGGCTTATCGTCATACCACTTATTATTTCATTTAATTATTTAATCAGCCTAGGGCCGTGGATTGTTCTTCTTGTGTTAACTTCGATTTGGCTTGCAGATTCCGGAGCTTATTTCTTTGGTAAGCAGTTTGGAAAAAGAAAGCTTGCTCCATTGATCAGTCCAGGTAAAACCTGGGAAGGCTTTATAGGGGCTATCTTTGTTGTCACTTTATTTTCTATTGCTATGGTTTATTTTAAATTTGTAGATTCTTATTCATCTATCTTATTTTTTAATTTAGTTTTGGTATTAAGTGTTGAGGGTGATCTCTTTGAGTCATATATTAAAAGAATGGCTAAGGTTAAAGATAGCGGCGATTTAATCCCGGGTCACGGTGGCGTCCTTGATCGCATCGATAGTCTTTGTTCTAGCCTTCCTTTTGCAACCCTAATACTTATTTCACCTTCTTTTTTTGGAAGAATAATTTAAGTGGAAAAGATTGTTATTTTAGGTTCGACCGGAAGCATTGGTTGTAATGCACTGGAAGTCATAAAACTTCATAAAGAAAAATATAAAGTTTTTGCACTAACAGCAAATAAGAATGTTGATTTATTGACACAACAGTGTGTAGATTTTGAGCCTGAATTTGTTATTGCTTTAAATCAAGACGCTAATCAACAACTAAAGAAAAACCTTCTTGCATCAAATATAAAAACTATCGTTTTAGATGATGAAAAATCTTTGGACTGGCTTGCTTCTCACAAAGATACAGCCACTGTAATTTCAGCTATCGTTGGAGCGGCAGGGCTTATGCCGACAATGGCTGCTGCAAATAGTGGCAAAAAGATTTTATTAGCAAATAAAGAAACGCTTGTGATGGCGGGTGAGTTATTTGTCAAAGCTGTAAAAAAATCAAATGCAATTTTGATTCCTATTGATAGTGAGCATAATGCGATTCTTCAAGTGCTTCCACAAAGTAAAAAAATGAATTACAAGTCAAATAGCATTAGAAAAATCCTATTGACTGCATCGGGGGGGCCATTCAGGACTTTCTCTAAAGAAGAGCTCAAGCATGTAACACCAAAGGAAGCTTTAAAACATCCTAATTGGCTAATGGGGAAAAAGATCACAATTGATTCTGCAACCATGATGAACAAAGGCTTGGAAATTATTGAAGCATGCTGGTTATTTGATATTCCAGCATGTGATATTGAAGTGGTTATACACCCTCAAAGTATTATTCATTCTCTTGTTGAGTATATTGATGGAAGCACCTTAGCTCAGATGGGAAATCCCGATATGAGAACCCCTATTGCTTATGCCCTAAGTCATCCAGAAAGAATTGAATCTGGAGTTTCAGGCCTTGATCTTATAAAAACGAAAAGACTTGATTTTGAAGCGCCTGACTTAGATAAGTTTCCATGTCTCGGATTAGCATATAAAGCTTTGCTTATGGGCCAAAGTGCTCCAACTATTCTTAATGCTGCAAATGAAGTAGCTGTAGATGCTTTTTTAGTTGAATCGATAACATTCAATCAGATTGCCGAACTCATTGAGTTTTGCATGAGCACCATGAAACCCCAACTCTTAGACTCTATTGAAACAGTTTTAGAAGTTGATAGTAAAGCCCGCCAACTTGCGCTTTCATGGATTAATAGTCATAACATAACTTCATGACAATTTTTTTAGTCTTTATTCTCACGATTAGTATTGTTGTTGGTATACACGAGTTTGGTCATTATCAAATGGCTCGATGGTGCAATGTAAAAGTTTTAAAATTCTCAATTGGATTTGGCAGGCCACTTTTCACCTTCCTTTTTGGAAAAGATCAAACTGCATTTGTTATATCCTCAATACCCTTAGGAGGCTATGTAAAGCTTTTGGATGAAAGTCAGGCTGATGAAAAAGAAAGCTTTAAAAAAAGCGATCTTAAAAGAGCATTTAATCGACAACCCTTATTCAAGCGCTTTCTTATTGTCGCAGCGGGACCGCTCATTAATATTATTCTGGGTGTCTGCATATTTTGCTTTATTTTCATGCATGGGTCGTCTCAAATTAAACCATTGATTAACGATGTCGCAATGACGAGTCAGTCTTACAAAAAAGGTCTTAGAGCAGGGGACGAAATTGTCTCAATTGATAACGAGAAAATAAAATCTTTAGGCGATTTGGAAACTTATTTAAGATCCCATAAACAAGAATTTAAAAATTTAAATATTCAACGAGAAGGGCAGCTTTTAAGTCTTAAAAATTTCTCATGGGATGAGGAGATTAAAACTTTTCCTTATGGCGTTCCCATTTTAATTCAGTCGGTAGAGTCTGGAAGCATTGCTGAAAAAATAGGGCTCAAACCTCGCGATCAAATCCTTATGATTGATCAAATTCCAGTCAATAATATCCAGGACTTGGTTGGTAATATCCAAAGTCTTTGGTTAAAGTCTTATGATTTATCTATAAAAAGAGAAAATATTATTCAATATATTCATGTAGATAAAGATATTTTTGAAGGTAAAGTTGAGAAAAAGAGAATTGGCGTTGCATTGGGTTATGACGAAGCTATTATTAAAGCTAATTTAGTTCAAGTAAAGCGAACTTTTATTGAGTCTATTCAGAAATCATTGATCCAAACACAAAGCTTTTTTTATTTAACATTAACCACATTCAAGAATTTATTTACCCATAAAGCAGATTTAAAGGATTTGGGTGGGCCTTTAGCCATTGCACATATGGCCTCTTCTTCATTTTTAGAGGGTATTTTCCCTTACATTCAATTTATTGGATTGATTAGTTTAAATATTGGGATATTGAATCTACTGCCTATCCCATTACTGGATGGGGGTTATTTGGTTTATTATCTAATTGAATTTGTAAGAAACAAATCATTATCAAACAAAAATATGATGATAAGTCAAAGGGTTGGGATGTTAATTTTGGGTTTACTTACTGCAATTGCGTTGTATAATGACGCCTGTCGATATCTATTAGGAAGCTAATGACTCTCAGATCTAAACTAGCTTTATTCATTTCGCTCCTCACTCTCTCTATAGCAGCTTTTGCTATAGAACCTTTCATCATCAAAGATATTAAAATTGAAGGTCTTCAAAGGACCGAGCCTGGAGCAGTTTTTAATTATCTACCTGTTCAAGTTGGCGATACGATGACTGAGGATAAAGCTTCTGAGGCTATTAAGTCGCTTTATCGCACAGGTTTTTTTAAGGATGTTCGTGTAGAATCTGACCAAAACATACTTCTTATTACTGTTCAGGAGAGTCCGTCGATCGCTGATATTCAGTTTTCAGGTAATAAAATGTTTCAAACAGACAAATTGAAGGAAAGTTTGAAAAGTGTGGGGTTAGCTGAAGGTCAAATATTCGACAAAACTAAACTTGCATTTATGGAGCAAGAAATTAAAAAACAATACTTAGCGCTAGGTAAGTATACAGCATCGGTTAAAACTAGCACATCTCCTCTGGAAAGAAATAGACTGGCTATTCGTTTCGATATCGAAGAGGGGATTATTTCTCGTATTAAAGAAATTAATGTAGTTGGAAATCAGATTTATAGTGGTTCAGTTCTTATATCTCAGTTCCAACTTCAAACAACCAATTGGCTATCATGGTGGTATAAGGATGACCAGTATTCAAAGCAAAAATTAACAGCAGATTTAGAAACATTAAAATCTTTTTATATGAATCGTGGGTATTTAGAATTTTCAATTGATTCCACCCAAGTTTCTATAACGCCTGATAAAGATAATGTTTATATTACAATTAATATTTCAGAGGGTCCAAAATATAAAGTTTCAGATGTTAAGTTGGCAGGTGATCTTCAGCAGGTTACGGAAAATGAATTACAAAAACTGATCAAAATTAAAAAAGACGATATTTTTAATCGTGAAAAAGTTACTGAATCAACTAAAGGCATGAATGCTCGCTTAGGTAATGATGGGTTTGCTTTCTCTAACGTGAATGCCATCCCTGACATTAATAAAGAGGAACATACCGCTGCTTTTACATTCTTTGTTGATCCTGGAAGAAAAGTGTATGTGCGACGTATTGATATTGAAGGGAATCAGCGTACGCGAGATGAGGTGATTCGTCGTGAATTTAGACAGGTTGAATCTGGTTGGTATGCGGCAGATAAAATTGAACGCTCCAAGGAACGACTTAAAAGGACGCAATTTTTTAGCGATACTAATATTGAAACGCCAGCTGTGCCTGGAACAACAGACCAAGTGGATTTAAAAGTCAAAGTCACTGAACGGAATACGGGTAGCGTTATGTTTGGGGCTGGGCTCAGTAGCCAAGAAGGTGTTATAGGTAGCTTTAATGTTACACAAGCTAATTTTCTGGGAACAGGGGACAGGGTTTCAGCGCAGATTAATACAGGGCGTATAAATCGAACTTATGCCTTGAGTATGACCCAACCATTTTTTACTCCTGAAGGAGTTGCTTTAAGTTATGACCTATATAGACGAGATTCGAATGCGTCTAAGATTACGTTTGCAACATATGATACGTCATCTATGGGCGCAGGATTTAGGTTTAGTGTGCCTTTTACAGAAAAAAATGCCTTTTCATACGGTCTAACATATGACAATACGGAAGTTGAGAATTTGACAAGCAATCTATCACCCATAAGATATATTAATTATTGTAATAAAGTGACGGGCGTTTCAAATGCCTCAGGCTGTTCCATGAATTCGCTTATTGCGTCAGTTGGATGGGTGGAGGATGGTCGTGACGATATTTTATTTCCTAAAAAAGGTGGTTTAAGGAGAGTAAATGCTGAAGTTGCAACGCCAGGCCTTGACGTTCAAATGTACAAGTTAACATTCCAAGAAAGCTTATATAAGCAAATTACAAATGATGTTACCCTCATGGTGAATGGTCAAGTAGGCTATGCAAATAGCTACGGGGGTAAAGAGTTCCCATTCTATAAAAACTTTTATTTAGGGGGAGTAAATTCTCTAAGAGGCTATCGATTGTCGTCTGTTGGACCCGTATGTCGTGCAGGTGATACAACTTGTGGAACTACTTCTCAAACAAGAGATATGTTCTTAGGCGGGACAAAACAATTATTAGGAAATATAGAATTATTTATGCCCGTCCCTTTTTTAAAAAATAATAATCAATTTCGCTTGAGTGCTTTTATCGATGCTGGTAATGTATATGAAGAATCAGAATCTATCAGGTTATCCTCATTGCGCTATTCTGCAGGCCTTGGGCTAATGTGGATCTCGCCTTTTGGCCCTTTAAAGATTGTAGTGGCTCAACCATTTAATGAAAAATCGACAGATAGAACAGAGGTTTTTCAATTCCAAATGGGTCAGCAGTTTTAAATTGTTAACTTAAAAAATCTTAGGAGAAAGTAATTGAAATATAAATTTTTAGCTTTTGTAGCTCTGTTTCTTGCAAGTTTAAGCGTATATGCCGACCTTAAAGTGGGATTTGTCCAGGTAGATAAAATCTTACAAGAAGCGCCACAAACAATTGAGAGTAACAAAAAATTAGAAAAAGAATTTAGTTCGCGGACGGATAAACTCAAAACAGATATCAAAACATTAAAAGAAAAAGAAGCTGCATTCTCAAAAGATGTTTTAACCATGAAAGAATCCGAGCGTGCGACTCGTGAAAAAGGATTAGCGCAATTCAGAGTTGATATACAACGCACAGAACGAGAACTCAAAGAAGATATTAATATTAGACGAAATGAAGAGCTTGGCGGCCTTCAAGATCAAATCAATAAAGCTGTGACCGCAGTATCTAAAGCGGAGAATTATGATCTTGTTGTTTATAGTGGTGTTGCTTATGCTAGTAAAGAAATTGATATTACAGATAAGATCTTAAAATCATTAGGTAAAAAATAATAGCTGGCCTAAATTGTTCTTATGGCCCATACAATCACATCTGGTGATCTAGTAAAAAAATTAGGTGGCGAGTTAATAGGTGATTCAAACATACTTATTAACTCCGTTGCTTCCTTAGAATCAGCCCATAAAAATTCAATTTCTTTTTTTAATAATCCAAGATACTCAGATTTATTAAGAACTACAAAAGCAGCAGTTGTTATAGTTAATAGAGAGAGTCTTTCTTTTCGCTCGGGCGTCTCCATAGTTATAGATAATCCATATTTATATTTTGCAAAAGTATCTCAGTTACTGAATCCCAGCAAATCCTTAAAAAAAGAAGTTCATAAGTCTGCAATCATTCATCCGAGTTGCAAATTGGGCCTGGATATATATATTGGCCCCAATGTTGTTATTGATGAAAATGTTTCTATTGATGATGGTGTTGTTATTCATGCGGGTTCTATGATTGAGGCTGACAGTGTAATTGGCAAAGCTTCAGTTATTCATCCTCATGTTGTCATAAAGGCTAATACAGTTATCGGTAAAAATTGCACCCTTTATGCTGGATGCGTAATTGGCTCAGATGGTTTTGGTTATGCAAAAGACGATAATAAGTGGATAGCTATTCCTCAAACAGGAAGAGTAATTTTAGGTGATAACGTTGATATTGGCTCAAATTCAACCATTGATCGAGGTACTTTAGATGATACTATTATCTCTAGCGGCGTTAAAATTGATAATTTAGTGCAGATTGGACACAACTGTATGATTGGTGAAAATACGATTATTGCAGGATGTGTCGGTATTGCAGGCAGTGCTAAAATCGGGAAAAATTGTGCTATCGGAGGAGCTGCTATGATCTTAGGGCATTTATCAATTACAGATAATGTGACTATCTCGCCTGGTTCAATGATTACGAGATCAATCAAAACTTCCGGAACTTATACTGCACTTATGCCTTTCCAAGACCATGAAGCATGGCTTAAAACTGCAGCAAAAATTAGAAGATTAAAATAATGGGAATAGTAAAGATGGCTGAAAACACAGCAATGGACATTCACGAAATTTTAAATCACTTACCGCACAGATATCCTTTTGTGCTTATTGATAGAGTAATTTCAATGGAGCTCGGAAAAGAAATTTACGCCATCAAAAATGTTTCAATTAATGAACCATTTTTCCCAGGCCACTTTCCATACTATCCGGTAATGCCTGGCGTTTTAATTGTAGAGGCAATGGCGCAAGCTGCAGCTATTTTATCTTTTAAAACAATGGATACAAAACCATCAGATGATTCAGTTTATTACTTTGCCGGAATAGATAGTGCTCGGTTCAAAAAACCAGTTTCCCCTGGTGATCAACTTATTATCCATGTAAAAATAGATCGCGTTTTAAAAGGTATTTGGAAATATATTGCAGTCGCTAAGGTCAACGATGAGATTGTGGCTGAAGCTAGCATGATGTGCATTTTAAAGCCTATCGAAAAAAAATAAATTTATAGAGTTGTAATACTATTTTGATTCATCCTACCGCAATCGTTAGTCCCAAAGCTAGTTTAGATTCCAGCGTTAAAGTTGGGCCGTATTCTATTATTGATGCAAATGTAAACATTGGAGCGGACTCGGTCATTGGAAATCATGTAACCATTACTGGGCATACTACAATTGGAAAAAATAATCACATCTACCACTACAGCTCTATCGGCGAAGCACCGCAAGATAAAAAATACAATCAAGAAAAAACATTCCTAGAAATTGGTAATAATAATACGATTAGAGAATTCTGCACTTTTAATCGAGGTACGGCTCAAGATAAGGGAATAACAAAAATAGGTAATGATAATTGGATTATGGCGTATGTTCACATTGCCCATGATTGCGATATTAAAAATCAAATCATACTTGCAAATAATACATCCCTTGCTGGTCACGTTTCAATTGATGATTATGCAATTTTAGGAGGATTTACTCTTGTACATCAGTTTTGTAAGATTGGCAGTCATATTATTACAGCTGTCAACACGGTGGTCTTTAAGGACATTCCACCTTACGTTATAGCAGCTGGCTATGATGCAAAACCAAATGGTATTAATGCAGAAGGCTTAAAAAGGAGAGGCTTTGATCCAGAGATTATTGCCAAAATTAAAGAGGCTTATAAGATTTTATATCGCCAAGGTCTTTCTCTTAATGAGTCCCAAGAAAAAATTAAATTACTAAGTAAAGATACTGAGGCTCTCACTCTTTATATCGAATTTATTGCTAAATCTACCCGCGGTATCATTCGTTAACTATGAAAACGATTGCCATAGTTGCCGGAGAATCTTCCGGAGACTTGCTAGGAAGTCACTTAATCAAGTCTTTAAAAGTAAGCCGTTCCGATCTTAAGTTTATAGGTGTAGCTGGGCCAAAAATGGTCAAAGAGGGGGCTTTCTCATATTTCTCGATGGAAGAGCTTTCAGTAAGAGGTTATTTTGAAGCCTTCAAAAAGTTATTTCACCTTTTAAAACTAAGAAAAAATCTTTTAAAAAAAATTCTAGATACAAAACCTGATTTGTTTATTGGTGTTGATGCCCCCGACTTTAATTTTTGGATTGAAAGGCAGTTAAAGAAAAAAGGTATTCCTGTTATTCATTACGTCAGTCCATCTATATGGGCATGGAGAGGGGACAGACTTGGAAAGATTAAAAAATCGATAGATCATATGTTGACAATATTTCCTTTTGAGAAAAAAATTTATGCAAAGGCTCGCATTGAATCGACTTTTGTTGGACACCCTCTTGCTGAGATGATCCCACTTCACCCAAATAAAAAGAAAGCACAGAATAAACTTAAAATTATTAAGGCCACTAAAGTTATAGCACTTTTGCCTGGTAGCAGGCAAGGGGAAGTAAAATGGCATGCGCAACTTCTTATTGACTCAGCAATCGAGCTTTCAAAAAAAATCCGGGATGTAAAATTTTTAGTGCCTCTGCCCACTAGAGAAACGTATAATATTTTTTCGAGAGCTTTATTTAAAAATACACATGCAGAATTAGATATTCAGCTTCTCATTGGTCATGCGTCAGATGCAATTAATGCAGCTGATCTTGTTATTGTGGCATCCGGAACCGCAACCCTTGAAACTGCACTTTATAAAAAGCCTATGATAGTCATTTATAAAATGTCATCAATCAGCTGGCAAATTCTTAAACGCATGAGATATTTGCCATATGTAAGCCTTCCAAATATTCTTCTTAATAAGTTTCTTGTACCTGAACTTTTGCAAAATGATGCAACACCAGAAAATATTACTTCAAAAGCCATCGAAATCTTAAAAGATGCACCCTACAGAAAAAATCTTTTAATCCAATTTACAAAAATCCACCATCAGCTAAAGCAAAATACATCTTACCGCTTAAATAAAATTATTTTAAAATTCATTAAATAAATGTTTGTAAATTTAATTTGTGGCGTAGATGAGGCGGGCAGAGGACCTTTAGCAGGCCCAGTTTATGCTGCTGCAGTTATTCTGGGCCCTGATTTCGATACCGAAGGTTTGCGTGACTCAAAAAAACTATCTGAAACCAAAAGATATTCACTTGCAGCACATATAAAGAAAAATGCTTTAGCTTGGTCTGTGGGTATATGTAGCGCGTCAGAAATTGATGAAATTAATATCCACCAAGCTACATTATTGGCTATGAAAAGAGCCATTGAAGGTTTAAATGGCTATACTTCAATTAAAGTCATGGTAGATGGGTTATTTTGCCCTCAAATAAATTTTCCATGTGAGGCGATTGTCAAAGGTGATGATAAAGTTGCTGAGATTTCAGCTGCTTCAATTATTGCAAAAACAGAACGAGATCTTAAAATGATAGAGATTGATAAGATTTATCCTGGCTATCAATTCAAAAAGCATAAAGGTTACCCAACAAAATTACATATAGCAATGATTAAATCTGAAGGTCTTTGTGAATATCATCGTAAAAGTTTCTCACCTATAAAAGAAATGTTAGCCTTGCAGTAAAAATACACAGGGCTTATTTTTTAAATCTGGTGTGGTTTCTTTTTTCCAATTGGCTATATTTTTCGTCAAAATAAATTCACTTTCCGATGACATGTCTAATGCAATACAAAGTTTTGTTTTATCTTGAAGTTTACCAATCAAATCATTAAAAATATGCTGGTTTCTGTAGGGCGTTTCAATAAAAATCTGAGTTTCGTGATGTTTGCTCGACTCATTTTCAATTGCAATAATTTTTTTTATTCTGTCTTCCTTCTCTGAAGGAAGGTAGCCATGAAATTTAAATTGCTGCCCATTAAGACCTGATGCCATAAGCGCTAAAATGATTGAAGATGGTCCTGTCATAGGTATGACCCTAATATTTTTTTGATGTGCCAAGGCAACCATCTTAGAACCAGGATCAGCTACTGCTGGACAACCTGATTCTGAAAGCAGCCCGATATCGAAACCTTCTAAAAGTGGTGTTAAATAACGCGTGATGTCTTCTTGGGTTTTCGTTTGATCTATTACTTCAAAATGCAATTGATTGATCGGCTTATGAAGATTAAGAGCGCCTAAGTGAAATCGCGCTGTTTTTTCATTTTCCACAACAAAATAATCTAGCCCTTCGACAATTTTTCGATGACATTCTAAAAGAACAGATTCTTTAGCGTTTTGATCAATTGGAACAGGAATGAGGTACAAATGTCCAATTTTTTTAGTAGTCATTAAAATGTCACACCTTCATTTTGGAGCATATGTGATAGCTTAATGAGAGGAAGTCCTATTAGTGCTGTTGGATCTTCGCCTTTAATATATTCAAGAAGTGTAATACCAAGACCTTCGGATTTAACACTTCCTACACAATTATAAGGCTGTTCTTTCAACAAATAAGATTCAATAATTTTCTGATTTAGTTCTTTGTACTTCACTTCAAAATCAACAATACATTCTTGAACTTGTTCTGTCTTTGTATTCAACAAACAAAGAGAGGTATAGAACGTTGCAATTTTTCCACTTAAAAAATGGAGTTGTTTTACGGCATTTTCATGGGTGTTAGGTTTTTCAATAATTTGATTTTGACATTCTGCAGTTTGATCAGAGCCGATGATCAACGAATTTGCATAATGGGGCGCTACCTTAAAGGCTTTTTCTCGCGCAAGCCTGAAGGAGATATTTTTTGCTTTTTCATCTATGAGCGGTGTTTCATCAATATCAGGATTAAAGACATCAAATGGTAATTTAAATCTTGATAGTAATTCTCTTCTATAAGGCGATGATGATGCCAAAACAATCGTTAACATGCATGGGTTTCTTTATGATTCAGGTTGAATTTCAATCAGCGTTTCATCTGGTGATACAGACTCACCTTTTACCATATGAATCGCGACCACAATACCTGAAGTAGGGGATTGAATTTCATTCTCCATTTTCATAGCTTCAATTACAATCACACTATCTCCAGCCTCAACTCTGTCACCAATCTTAACTTTTACGTCAATGATTGTGCCTGGCATGGCCGTAGTAATGCAGCCCTCGTGATTAGGTCGAGGCCTTGATATCTTAGAAGTATCATGAGCTTGTTTTTTTGAAGATTTTTTTCCATTTGTAACTTCAACTTCATGTAAAGTTTCCACTAAAACTTCTTCAGAAATGCCATCTACAGAAACATAGAAGGGTCTCCTTGCTTCTCCGGTATAACCTGATCCAGTTAATTTAATATTGAATGTTTCCCCATGAAGTGTGACGTTAAACTCACTAGGTGCAAATTTTTCGGGAGATGAAAATACATTGTCTTTAGGGAGTAAGGGTTCTGGTTTAATACTGCCCGCATTCCTTTCTTGCAAGAATATCTTGGCAATATCGGGAAACATAGCGTACGTTAAAATATCTTCATCAGATTTTGTAATTTGCTCTGCTTCAATTTTTAGCTTTGCAAGTTCAGGCTCCAAAAGATCGGCAGGTCTAGATGTCAGTGGTTTTTTTTCACCAATAGCCATCATTTGAATTTTTTGATTTACTTTGCCAGGTGCTTTGCCATATTCACCCATGAAATAACTTTTTACTTCATTAGTAATCGATTTATATCGAGCACCCGTTAAAACATTCAAGACTGCTTGCGTCCCTACAATCTGAGAGGTGGGTGTCACTAGAGGAGGATAACCAAGGTCTTCACGAACTTTAGGAATTTCAAGGAGTACTTCATTCATACGATCAAGAGCACCTTGCTCCTTAAGTTGATTAGATAAGTTAGAAATCATGCCACCAGGCACTTGATTACTTAAGACACGAGTATCTACACCTGTGTAATCTGATTCAAATTGCCAATATTTTTTTCTAACAATCTTTAACTGCTCGCTAATCTCTTCAACTTTTTTAATGTCAATATCCGTTTTGTAGCCTAAATCCTCTAAGGCAGCAATCATAGATTCTGTCGACGGATGACTCGCACCTTCTGCAAAGCTTGAATTACATGTATCAATAATGTCTGCGCCATTTTGTACAGCAGTTAAAAGATTAATACTTGCTAATCCTGAGGTTGCGTGTGAATGGATGTGAATAGGTAATGAAATAGATTTTTTTAAAGATGTCACAAGCTCTTTAGTAGCTGAGGGTGTTAAAAGACCTGCCATATCTTTAATGGCTATTGTGTCACATCCGTAACTTTCCATTTCTTTTGCAAGACTCACGAAATAGGGGATGTCATGCACCGGGCTTGTCGTATAACTTAATGTACCCTCTGCATGTTTTTTATATTTTTTGACTGCTTTAATAGATGTTGTAAGGTTTCTGACATCATTCATGGCATCGAAAATTCTGAAAACGTCGACACCATTATTAGCTGATTGTTTGACAAACGCCTCAACAACATCGTCTGAATAATGACGATAACCTAATAAGTTCTGGCCACGAAGTAACATTTGTATCCGAGAATTTGGGAGAAATTTTCTTAAAAGTTTTAAACGTTCCCACGGATCCTCTTTTAAAAATCTTACACATGCATCGAATGTAGCTCCACCCCATGCTTCAATTGACCAAAAGCCAAGTGCGTCCAGTTGTGGGCAGATAGGAAGCATATCTTCAGTGCGCAGTCTTGTTGCAATTTGACATTGATGCCCATCTCTTAAAACTAATTCGGTAATATGTATTTTTTTCATAATTCTTTAAATGCCTTCATGAGCTGCAATCGCTGCTGATATAGCTGCAGCCATTAGCTCAGGTGGAAATTGACTTTGATAATTAATAAGCTCTGGATGATCGTCCACAAAACTTGTATTGAAGTTTGCTTCTTTAAACTGTTTATTATTCATAATTTCTAAATAATAAGGGATTGTTGTTTTAACTCCAAATACAACAATATCATTGAGAGCTCTCTTACCTCGTTGGATCACACTTTCCCAGTTCAATGCCCATACAGTCAGTTTTGCGCACATAGAGTCGTAATAAGGGGGAATGACATAGCCTGTGTATATCGAAGCATCAATTCTAACGCCGGGTCCACCGGGTGCGTAATAACGCGTAATTTTCCCAAAGGATGGCATAAAGTCATACTTAGGATCTTCCGCATTAATGCGATATTCAATCGCAAATCCTCGAAAATGAATCTCTTCTTGTTTGTATTGTAATGGGAGTCCAAAGGCAATTCTGATTTGTTCTTGAACAATATCAATACCGGTAATTGATTCAGTAATAGTATGTTCTACTTGAAGACGCGTATTCATCTCCATAAAGTAAAAATTATTTTCAGCATCTAAAAGAAATTCTACGGTGCCCGCATTTTCGTAATTAACAGCTTTGGCAGCTTTCACTGCAAGCTCACCCACATAATTTCTTTGAGCGTTCGTAAGTTGAGGAGAGGGCGCGATTTCAATGAGTTTCTGATTACGTCTTTGAATAGAACAATCCCTTTCAAAAAGATGAACCACATTACCGAAGCTGTCAGCCAGAATTTGAACCTCGATATGCTTAGGCGATACGATACATTTCTCAATAAAAACCTCAGGCTTACCAAAAGCTTTTGTAGCTTCAGAAATCACTCGATCATAATTAGGAATGAGTTCTTTTTCGTTATTACAACGCCTAATAC